>Ga0214919_10000997_pt1 | contig 47774 bp, 44 predicted proteins | sample LL1503_MetaG_FD_177994 | JGI IMG/M metagenome (GOLD analysis project Ga0214919, IMG submission 177994) | Freshwater microbial communities from Lake Lanier, Atlanta, Georgia, United States - LL-1503 | ecosystem: Environmental > Aquatic > Freshwater > Lake | place: USA: Georgia | collected...
TGGTGAGACAATTCCACCAAATCACCAGAATCAAACGATCAAACTTCCTAAATCATATCCGTAAAATTAAGCTCACCTTTATTTTAGAGCTATGAAATATTCAACTTTCTGGAAAAAAAAGTGACTCCAGATCAGTAGAATCAATGGTTTAGTTAAAATCCTGTGGGAATTTTCCCCTAAATGTGCAATTTTACCCATTATTACCAAAGTGATAAATACGCGGATAAACTCAATCTAATCAGAACCAGCACTTGAATTACTTAATGCGGTAAAATATCATAAGATACTTCTCTTTTAGCAATCTGCACAACGCTTATTAATTTTTCACAACTTGGACTGGGGACATCTCTCTTAACTAAATCTTCCATATCAAGACTTGGTGGAACGACTTTTGACATTCTTACATTTTCTTGCAAACCTTCTGCCAAAGGCGTAGATGCTTGCAAATCTACTTCATTAGTTTTGGATCTTATAATTGAAGCTAAAGATTCATTGCCGCTTGAAACAGCAGCTTCTAAAACGGTCTTACCACCCTCTTTATGATGAGGGTCGGCACCCCATTCAATCAAAACTTTAGATACATGCAAAAACCCCTTCTCTGCCGATTCATGAAGCATTTTATTAATATTAACTTCTGAAATCTTAACACCCTTAACGCCAGTAATTTTCTCAAGAGGATCTTCAGGTTGAGATGGTTTTTCTAAAGACTTTTCTTTAACTTGAAGATCTGTTTTTAAATCTTGCTCTTGCTTAACCTTCAATTCCAAAGCTTCTTGCAATAATTTTTCTTCCCCAACTTTCTTTTCAAGAAGATTCTTAGTGGTTTTTGTCAAATGTTCTTGATGTAACTTAAAAGCAATATCAATTTCAGCCACTTCTGCATTTCTGTGTCTTTCAGTATTTTCTGCTTCTTGACGAGCCCTTTCTTGTTTTTCTATTTCTCTTCTTAATTCTTGATCTTCTTTTTGAACTGGTCTTTCATGTGATGGCAATGGAGTTTCCGAAGACTGACTTCGAGACTCATCACCAACCATTTCTACAAACTTTCTCTTTCTAACAACAAGGTTACCTTCTGACTCTTGTGACTTATTTTTTTCTGATTTTACCTCTGTCAAAATACCAGATTTAGCACCATTTTTTAGCAGAAACTCTGTCATTTTTTCATCACCCTTCAAAGCAGCAATATCAAAAGCCGTTGCTCCAAAATTATTTTTAGCGTTAAGATTGACACCATTCTCAATCAAAGTCGTCATAATTTCAGACTTAACACCCAACATTGCTGCAAAATGAGCTGCACTATTGCCTGATGGTTCTGATTTAGCATTAATATTAACGCCTTGAGTCTTTAAAAAACTGTCTAATTCTTTGGAATCTTTACCCGAAGCCAGAACTGCTACTAATGGATTAACGCCATTTTTGTTAAATTTATTTAACTCTTCAACACCAAGTTGGCATTTTTTGTGAAATTCTAAAGAGTCTTTGATTGGCTTAGTTGAAGCGCAAGATGCAATAAATAAATCACCAGCAATTGCTTTTAACTTATCTTGATTTTCAACTTTCTTTTGTATTTTTTTAGCAGATTTCGCTGAGGCTTTTTTCTTGCTATCTAAAGAATCAATCTCTGGATCTTCTTCATTAAATTCTTCTTCTGCATCTTCCGCTGCTTCTTTTTCAATTCTCTCTATTTCTTGCAACAGCTTTTTTAGATCTTCAGGAAAAGACGCCAAAACATTTTTTTGCTCTTCAGTAAGCTCTTTTCCGTAATCACGAACTTTAAAATTTTTAGATAAATCAGCACAAAAATCTTTTAAATATTTAGTACTAATCTCTTCGTCAGAAGCTAAATTACGATTTTGGTCGCTGGTATTTTTTGGTTTCACAATTTACTATCCAATAATTTTAAGAAATTCTCAATACCAAAAAGAGCAATGAAAGAGCCCATTCTTGGACCTTGATCTTGTCCAAGCAAAATTTGGTAAAGAGCTAAAAACCAATCACGCATGTTTTTTTCCCCAGCGACGCCTTGCGCACCAGAGTTATATGCGTGGTTCTTGCCAACGGAGAATACTATATTTTGTAACACTTGTCCATCATGAATTTGCTCTTGTGGTACATTTTTTATTACTTCTCTCAATTCTTTTAGTGCCAAAGCCTCTGTTTCCGTGGCTTCGCGGTATTTTTTATTTTTCTTAATAAAATCATCGTAATAATTAATGGCATTCGTCACCATTTTTGCTAAAAGAGGTGAATTTTCTTTAGTTAATCCAGATTGATATTTTGAAATAAAACCCCAAAGAACCGAGTCATTTTCAGGGTTGCAGGCACTTGCCAAATTTAACAATAAAGAATAATTTAGATTAAAATTAATTGCTGGAATTTTGCCTTGATGAATGTGAAAAGCTGGGTTATCAAGCTTCAACAATTCATCTTGTTTTTCATAACTTTGAGCAAAAGTTAAATATTCATCCATCGCCTTTGGAATCACATCAAAATAAAGTCTTTTAGCAGTTTTTGGTTTTTGATACATGAAAAGCGACATCGATTCAGCTGGCGCATATTTCAACCAATCTTCTACTGAAATTCCGTTACCTTTTGATTTAGAGATTTTTTCACCAGTGTCAGATAAAAACATTTCATAAGTGAAATTTACTGGCGGCTTGCCACCTAAAATTTCACAGACTCTACGATAAATTTTTTCATTTGGTTGATGATCTTTTCCGTAAATTTCATAATCCACATCCAAAGTGTACCAGCGCGCTCCGAAATCAATCTTCCATTGTAATTTACAATTGCCACCAGTTACGGGAATTTCTTTTTCTTCACCTTTATGGTTGATGTAAATAACTGTACCTTTTTCTTTATTCACACCTTTTACGCCTTTATCAATAACAATACCAGTTTCAGGATCAATTGGCATGAACGGGCTGTAAGTTTCTTGACGCTCTCCACCCAAAGTTGGCAACATCAAATCCATCAATTTTTCATATTTTTCAAGCACGCGTAGCATTGTAGAATCAAATGCCCCTGATTTATATTTGTCAGTGGCGCTGATAAAATCATATTCAAAACCGAAAGAATCAAGAAAGGCTCTAAGGCGAGCATTCATGTTATGCCCGTAAGATTCATGAGTTCCAAAAGGATCTGGAGTGGAAGTAAGTGGCAAACCTAAACTGGCACGCACCATTTCTTGATTTGGCACATTATCTGGCACCTTGCGTAAACCATCAATATCATCAGAAACGCAAAACATTTTAGTTGGAATTTCTGGCGCGATGCAAGAAAAAGCATAGCGCACAAAAGAAGTGCGAACCACTTCACCAAAAGTTCCAATATGTGGCAAGCCAGATGGGCCATAGCCAGTTTCAAAAAGCACATATCCTTTGGCTGGAGTTTTTCCACCAATTTTTTCCAAAATACGGCGCGCTTCTTCGAATGGCCAAGATTTTGATTCTAAGTAAGATTTTTGTGAGATTATCATTTTATTTAGCTAATTTTAGAAATTTTGTAATAGTGTAATATCTGATTTTATCTTTACTGCCATAGCCTTCTGGCACAATATCTTTAATATATTTAAAACCATTTTTTATTAAAACTCGAGCTGATTTTTCATTATTTAAGCCATTTGCAGCAACAAGAATTTCTAATTTTAAATTCTCAAAAGCAAATTTTACTAATGCCTCCGTGATTTCAGAAGTATACCCTTTGCCCCAAAATTCTGGCAAAAAAGCAAATCTAACTTCTGTTTGTTCGCCAACTTCTTTGTTTAAAGATCTGGTAGTAAGACCGCCACGACCAATAAATTTACCGCCATCATTTTCAAAAACTGCCCATTGAGAATGTCCAAACTTTTCTTGATTAGCAATAAAACTCTCTAAATGTTTTTTGACTGTTTCAGGAGATTGAATTCCATCAATTGTAGTTTTGGCAACTTCTGGATTGGCATGAAGCTGATAAAGCAAGTTTAAGTCTTCAAAAGTAAATGGTCGTAAATTTAGTCTATTTGTTTTTAACATTTTTATAACTCCCCAAGTAAAAAATTCTCCTCAACAGCAGAAATCTTAACTTCCAGAATATCACCAGATTTAATATCTTTAGACCTATTAAAAATCTTCACATCCAAAAAATTCTCTGACTTAGAAAAATCGCCATTTTCCATAATCACGCTCAATTTTTTACCAATTTGTTTTTGCAAAAATTTTTGCAATTCCACTTCACTTGTTTCACGCAGAATTTTCGCTCTTTCTTTAACAACCTTACCATTAACTGCTGGCATTTTGGCGGCTGGCGTGCCTTCGCGTTTTGAATAAGGGAAAATGTGATTAAAAATAATTCCCGCTTCTTTAATTAAGTTCACGCTATTTAAGAACATTTCATCGGTTTCCGTTGGAAATCCAGCAATAATGTCAGAGCCAAAAGTAATTTCTGGCCTTAATTTACGCATATTGGCGCAAAATTCTAAAACTTGCTCACGATTGTGGCGGCGTTTCATGCGCTTTAGAATTATATTATCTCCAGACTGCACGCTTAAATGCAAATAAGGCATGAAGCGCGGTTCGTTTGCAATTAAATCAATAATTCCATCATCAATTTCAGCCACATCAATTGAAGAAAGACGCAATCTTGGAAGTTCAGGAACTAATTTTAACAATCTTTTAATCATTTGCGAAAGACTAATTGGCAACAACAAATCCTCACCATATCCTGAAATATCAACACCCGTCAAAACCACTTCTTTATGACCCGCAGCCACCATTTTTTTTACCTGCGTCACAATTTCACCAAAAGCCACCGAACGGCTATTGCCACGACCAAAAGGAATTATGCAAAATGTACAACGATGATTACAGCCATTTTGAATTTCTAAAAATGCTCTGGTTCTATTTTCAAAATATGAAACCAATTGTGGTGCGGTGTCTTTAACTGACATGATATCATTAACTACAATTTTTGCAGTTTCATTTTCGGTTAAAAAAAGTGCAGTAGATTTTTTAGTTTCAAGAAAAATTCTATCTTTGTGAGCAATATCATCATGAGATCCTTTGCTACTCTCAGGATGACGGTTGGAGGTAATGTCATATTGAGCCAAGCTAAATATCTCTTGAGTTGTTGACGAAGTCTTGCCTATTTTTGAATAGTTCTCCGGATTAGACTTTTCAACATTTCCCAAAACCAAATCAACTTCTACCATCTTGGCATATTTCTGTGGATCAATTTGCGCCGCACAACCTGTAACTACAATTTTTGCTTGAGGATTTTTTTTGCGCGCCTGCCTAACAGCTTGTCGCAACTGCCTTTCTGCCTGAGAAGTAACAGCGCAACTGTTAAAAACAATAAGATTTTTTTGATCAGATTTTTTTAAAGCTTCTTTAATAGCTTCACTTTCGTAGGAATTTAAACGACAGCCAAAAGTAACAACTTCATTATTTCCATCTTTAATTTCTTCTGCTGTCATCTGCTAAAATAATATGATCAACAACTTTTTTTACACCACGAACTTTTGCAGCTAAAGATAGCACCTTATTTTTTTCAATTTCATCTTGAGCAACGCCAAGGATATAAAAAGTTCCAGCCACAGTTGTAGTTTGATAATTTAAAGTAAGAATTTTTTTGTCAAAAAGCATTTTACTTTCAATTGCGGTCGTGATTGTGTAATCAGAAAAAGCAGTTGCGTAATCTTTGAAACGCACTTTTTTGTCATATTTCACCTGAATTTCATCAATAACTTCTTTTACACCCGCAACTTTCCAAGCCAATTCCGAAGCCAATTTCGCCTTTTCAGAATTTCTAACAATTCCAGTCAATAAAACTCTTCCCTCATTAACCGTTACATCAACTGAATTGCCATAATTTTTTAAGCCATTTCCTAAAAATTCCGAAGCAACTTTAGTAGAAATAACAATATCTTTTCTGGTATTAACGAAACTTTTATCACGCACCATAACCGTGCCAGTTGCTAATGAACTAACTACAACGGTTTCAACGCAAGAAGTTGTGGCAAGTAAAATGAATAAAGCAAGAATTGTAGAAAATTTCTTTGAAAAAAACATATTAAGATGGTTTGAACTATTGAAAATAAAAGCTGCAAAGATGAAGTTGAATCTAATTACAATAATCATTGATTGCAAATTATTTTTACCTTTCTAAATTGCATTTCATCTTGAATGTTTTTCCACAAAGAAATTAGTTTAAATTAACCATAAAATTCTTACAATTTTTGGTTGTTTTTATGTTTCAAGATAATGATTTCGGAGTTTCTTAGACAAAATTTTAATCTCATTTAAATTTAGTATAAGCGGGCGTAGCTCAGCGGTAGAGCACAACCTTGCCAAGGTTGGGGTCGAGGGTTCGATCCCCTTCGCCCGCTCCAAAATCTCATTTTTTATTTGCTTCATTCTTCCTTTGATCATTTTTTTGATCCCCCTGCCCTTGAAATTTTTTTCATCAATAAACATATTGAAAAATTAAGTCTTTAATAACCTAAGCAGTTTTTAAGACTTTTTTCTAATTTTATCCGTACCGATAAAATTAATATTATAATTATCAATTCTCTTGTTATCTGCCTTAATAGCTAATACCAAGTTCATCTTTTTAATTTAAATATGAAAAATGACACTTCTGAACTAAAAAATTCCAACCAACAAAAAGATATTAAAATAGAGAAATTTAAACTCTGTTTTAAAAATGCCAAACCACATTGCAAAACCATTTTCTCCTCAAAAATTTTTATTGCTGTAGCCTTTACAATGATTGGTATTTGCGGAACTGTTTTAGCAAAAAGCAAAGATGATCCACAGCAATATGTGGAAGCCTTTCCAAATAATCAAATATTTAACTTACTTCATGGCGATCCATTTTTTAATGATTATGGCGTTTTTGCTGAAATGAGAGAAATGCAAAATAGAATGAATGATATTTTCGCTAATCATCAAAGACAAATGTCTCAAACTTTTGAAGAAGTCAAAAAAAGTAACAATGCCACCAGAGCTTCAGTTTCTAAGAAAGAAGATGATAAAAATTACTATTATGAATTGAATTTTGCTGGCTTTAAAAAAGAAGATATTGTGGTAAGTATTAAAAATGATCTTTTGACTTTTTCTGCTGAAAAAAAGAAAGAATCTGATAATAAAAATAAGCAATCTTATGCTTCTAATTTTTATTATTCTTTTTCAATTCCCAAGAGGGATGAGAAGGTGGAGCCAGAGATTTCTAAGCAGGATGATAAGGTGGTGGTGAAGTTTGTTAAGAAATAGTATTTAGGAAAGAGCTTGTGACGAATACCTCCCCTAACCCCTCCTTAATAAGGAGGGGGGTTCTTAAGCAAAGAACCCGGGTTGTTGGACGAAAATAGCCGTTTAGGCTATTTTCTCCCTTGATAAGGAGGTTAGGGGAGGTGTATTCGTCACACAATCAATTTAAAAAATTAAGAACTTCCAACAACATCCCTAATCACCATCTCCACATTCACCCTCAAATCAGGCACCGCGGTGCATTCAAAATCCCGACCAATATTCAAACCACCAAGCAAATGAACTTTATCATTATTAGAACGAACCATCATAAAATCTTGCTGCAAAAGACCTAATTCAATCATCTGATTCAATAAAGGATATTTCCTAGCATTAAATTCAAAACCCAAACAATTCACCAAATAATCAACCTCAAACTCTGCAAATTTAGTTTGAACAGAAATTTTATCTCCCAATTTCTGACATTTTTTTACACCACCTTCTACAATTTCAATTTGACCAGCAGCAATCATTTCCTCAATCAACTCTATTGAAGAAATTGGCGCGCGATGTCGAAAAATATTCCAATAAGGCATTAAACGGAAAAATAGTTTTTTATTTTTCTCATCTAAATTATGCCAAAGCTTGTCTGTAGTTGATCTAATAGAATTAATAATATTTCGTAAATCAAATTGTGAATTTGATTTTAGAAAATTACGAATCTTCAAGCATAAAAATAATACACCCTTTTTTGCATCTTCGGCATCAATAAAATAAGAGCTTTTCTCAGATGATTTAATCAAATGTTTTTTAGGAAGATTGCCACGACGAGAAATAATAATAATTTTTCCAGAAAAGTTTTTCTTCTTCAAGCCAACTATGACATCAACAGTTGTAAGACCAGAGCCAATTAAACAAATTGTTTCATTGGTAAGAATTTTTTGATGAAACTCTAAAGCATCTTCATTCCATAAAGCTTTAATGAATTTTTTTGACTCTATTTCAAAAGGCAATTGCACCTGTTTAAAGCTAGTAGCCAAAAGAACTTCCGTAGCCTGAAATTGAATATTATTTTTTGTAGTAATTAAAAATTCATCAGAAATTGCCATCACTTCTTGATTCACAAATTCAAAATTTACACCATTTTTTTTAGCATTTTCTTGAGCTTTTTGGACAATTTCCTCAAGATATTCACCATAAATCTGACGCGCGACAAATCCGAATTTTCCGCTACTTTTCCAAATTTCAGAATAATTATTTTTTAAAAAAATTTCGAAAGATTCTTCGTAAACAGCATCGTCACTAAAAGCACTCATATTTGCGACAGGCACATTAAGAATATAATGCGGAGAAAAAGGAGAGAAAGCAGCGCTCTTGAAATCACCTTGAGCTTTATCAAAAATCAGAATTTTATCTTTTTTATTGAGAGATTTTACTATATTGGCAAAGGCTAGCTTGCCACAGAAACCAAAACCTACGATGGCAATTATTTTCATTTATTTACGAAATTACTCCTCTTGCTTACTATTTATTTTATTAATCAATTTTTGGGCTCTTTTCTGCATCACTTCGTTAATTTTTCTAATATTGCCACTGGTGGTAACTGTAAAAATAAAAGGTAAAATTGCATGACATAATAATGCGATACTGGTTAGAAAAAGCCACATCGAAACTATGAAAGCAAATAAAAGATGCTCAAAATAATTTTCTCCAGTTTCAATTAAATGGTGATTAAAGAAGTTAGTTTTTTTCATAAATTTTATATTTATTTGTAGTTTTGGAAATGGATTTATTTTTACCAAAACCGCTATTTAGTTGGAATTTTTATATTAGAGAAAAGATAAATTAAAAAGCTATGAATTATCTAAAGTCTTACGACGGGTTTTTAGTCAAAATCCTATCAATCTCAACTTCTTTGTAAAACTCTTCACCAATTTTAATCTCTTCTCTACCCTTTTGCACACGCCACGAGTTATTATCTCGCAAAGAAAAAATACAGCCACAATATTCCTGTTTGTAAAATTCTTCTTTTTTAGCAATTTCATACATTCTTGCAGACCCGCCAGCCTTACGCCAATTGTAAGTCCAATAATCTACTCCATCATAATTTTTTGCCGCACGAATTCCACAATCATTAATTTGGTCCATATCTTTCCAGCGAGAAATACCAAGAGATGAAGTAATGGTTTTAAAGCCATTTTCAAAAGCATAAAGTGCCGTTCTTTCAAAGCGCATATCAAAACATTTGGTGCAGCGTAAACCTCTTTCTGGCTCCCATTCTAAACCCTTGGCGCGCCTAAACCAATCTTGCACATCGTAATCAACATCAATGAAGGGAATTTTTAATTTATCAGCAAAACGCTTATTTTCATTTTTGCGAATTTCATATTCTTTTTTTGGATGAATATTAGGATTGTAAAAGAAAATAGTTTGATCAATTCCAGATTCCTGCATGCGCTGCATTAAGTCGCCAGCGCAAGGCGCACAACAGCTATGCATTAAAACCCGATTGTCATTTTCAGCACTTTCGGGTAAATTTAGTTTGTAAGTATATTCTTCTACTTGATTAGTCATGTTTGGAATTTAATTTATCAATCTAGTTAATTTATTTTGTCATTCCCGCAAAGTTGGGAATCCAGTCTTATTTGCTACAAACTGGATTCCCGCCTTCTTGGGAATAACGAGGCTGCAACCTATTCACATCAAACAAAATGCCAGAACTTCCAGAAGTTGAGACCATTCGTCGCGGACTTAGCGGCTTAGTTGGTAAAAAAGTAAAAACAGTTTTCAGATCAAACAAGAATTTGCGAATAAAATCAACTGAAGATTTAACAAAGTTAGTCAATGCCAAAATCACCAAAATTGATCGCAAAGCGCGTTATTTGATTATTGATTTTAGCAACTCTCATAGCCTGATAATTCATTTGGGAATGAGTGGACGCATTACAATTGCAGATAAATTTCAAGAATTAAAACATGATCATTTCTCCTGTAAATTCGATGATGATTCTTGGTTAATATTCAATGATACAAGGCGTTTTGGTTTTGTAGATTTAATAGAAACCAAAAATTTAAAAACTCACAAAATGCTTGCAAAGCTTGGACCAGAACCACTTTCAGATGAGTTCAATTTCAAATATCTTAAAGAAAAATTATCTTCCAAAAAGATGAATATTAAAACCACCATGATGGATAATGAAATTGTAGTTGGAGTTGGCAACATTTACATCAATGAATCACTTTTCGACGCCAAAATTTCTCCTCTAAAAAATGCCAATTATTTAAGTGAAAAAGAAATAAAATTCTTAATTGTTTCAATCAAAAAAACCATCGCTACAGCCATAGATTTAGGAGGCTCTTCAATTAGCGATTATGTTGACTCTAAAGGAGATTTAGGAAATTTTCAGAATAGTTTCAAAGTTTACGGCCGAGCTAATGAAAAAAATTCTAAAGATTTGGAAGGAAAATGTTTGCTTTGTAAAAATTTAATCAGAAAGATAAAACAGAATGGTCGTTCCAGCTTTTATTGTCCTAAATGCCAGAAGTAACCCTATAGCATACTAAGCTAATCTTGCATCTTTCTAATTAAGAAGTTTTGAGAAAAAATTGCGACGAAGAATAACGCTGTATTAGGTGATACAGCGTTATTCTTCGAGTAAATTTTTACCAAAACTTCTTAATTAGAAAGATGCAAGATTAGCTTATTATGCTATAGTTGTCATCCTGAAGCGAAGGCGAAGAATCTTGTGCAACTCATCAGATGCTTCACTTTGCTCAACATGACGCCACCTATCCTGAGCGTAGCGAAGGATCTCATGCAACAAATTCGATTTTAATAACTATGAAAAAAATTCTTACTTTAATTTTCACTACTTTTTTATTTTCTTCCTGTGCTTTTTTAGAAAATCAGACATTATCAGAAGTCAAAAACAATACAGAAGAAACTGCAGTAAATGGCTTTGTAAATGGCAGCGAAGATATTCCGCTTCTTAAAAGCCTAACTCAAGTTAATGAAGAAATTTTAGGATTTGATTCAAGCTCTGGAAGTATTTCTGCCACAAATTATAAAAGCGAAATAGACTTAGAAAAAGTAAAAAACTTTTATTATAAGACCTTGCCTCAACTTGGTTGGAAGCTTAAAGAAAAGAAATTAGAAAAACTTGTTTTTATTAGAGGAAATGAAAAAGTTGAGATTAATTTTGTTAATGAAAATGGTGATGATTTAGTAAAATTTTTTATCTCTTCAACTTTGTAATATTTTTTACACCATTTTAACTTTAAAATATCATTAAATAATACCATTTTAACCTGAAAACACCCATTTTCTTCAAAAAAATTATGAGCAGAAATTGCGACGAAAAGCATAAGCTGTATCAAGTGATATAGCTTATGCTTGCCGAGCAATTTATGCCAGAATTTTGCAGAAGAAAATGGGCGTTTTCAGGTTAAAATGGTATAAGCTACTCCACATAAACATGATTTAATTCCAGCCCTCTTTGAGACCTATCATAGACAATCTCATAAGCGGCTTCAATATTTCTAGCAAATAGCTCTGTATTGTAGAGAGAAGATGTCGTCAAATTGTCTCTTAATTTATCTTTAATAGCCTTTATCTTTTCTGGATTTATTGCTAATTCAATCGCTTTTTTTTCATACTCTTCTTCAGTGTTGGTGATTAGCTCTGGTAAGTTTAAGTTGTTAAGAAGACTTGCCGCCATTCTACCAGCAAAAGATTTTCCTATTAGCGTAAGAACTGGCAACCCCATACGAAGCGCGTCACTTGCCGTGGTTCCAGCATTATAAGGTAGTGTATCAAGAAAAAGATCAGCAACACAATATCTTGCCAAATAATCCTGCACAGATAAGCGTTTTCCAAAAACTAATCTGTTAGAATCTAAACCTCTAATGGTAATCTCTTTTTTTAAATTAGATTTTACCGATTCATTTTCTGCATAGATGAATAACACACTATTCTCAACTTTCTCAAGTATTCTTGCCCAGCTATCAAAAACATAAGGGGTTATTTTGCAATTGTTATTAAAACAGCAAAATACAAATCCGGTCTCAGGAAGCCCCAGTTCTTTTCTAGTAATTATATTGGTTGGAAGAGATGTTTTTGAATCATTTACTTGATAACTTGGCAAATAAATAATTTTTTCGGAATAATATTTTTGATTCTCATTAGGAATTATCGTTTTATCCGCTATTATGTAATCAAAATAGCTTGCCGCCATAGTTCCCAAATAACCAATATAGCTTATTTGTATCGGCGCTACTCTTATGGCGAATATTGGCACTCTAGCATATTGAGTATATCCTCCCAAATCTACCGCAATATCTATTTCCAAACTTCTTGCCAACATTACAACATCTTTATCATACATGGCACTAACATTATAAAAATGATCAACCCCCGCTTTGATACGACTAGTCATTTCATCTTCCGCAATAGGGCTAATTGAGAAAGCATAAATTTCAAACTTATCTCTGTTATGAGACTCATACAAACCCGCTGTTAGAAATGATACTGGGTGAATTCTGAAATCTGAGGAAAAATAGGCTATGCGAATTCTACGGTGTTTTTGGTGAGGCATTAGAGGTGGAAGAGCATTGCTTAATCCATATGTTTCTTTAACAAAAATTTCAGCAACTTTTCTTTGAATCTCAAGATCGTCCGTAAGAGCCAGCATATCAAATGGGGAGAGCACTTTTTCATCATTCCTAACTTTACCAGTCAGCTCATCAAGAATTTGTTTAAAATTATCCCAAATACAAAGCTGCATTTTGGTAATTAATGAATCACCTAAAATAAAATCTATTTTAGAATTAAGAGCAATAGCACTTTCATAACTTTTTAATGCCTCATCAAACCTTCTAAGTTCTTTTAATGCACCTCCACGATTATGATACACTTCCGCATGATTTATCTTAAACGCAATAGCTCGATCATAACTCATCACTGCTTCATCCAATCTTTTAAGATCTTGAAGCACATTCCCGCAATTGTAATGAGCATCCGCATAATCAGGTTTTAGCATGATGGCGTAGTTATAACTCACTAAAGCCTCATTTAATCGTCTAAGATCTCTAAGTACATTTCCACGATTGTAATGCGCGTATACATGGTCAGATTTTATTGCAATAGCTCGATCATAACTTGTCAATGCCTTGTCAAATTGCTTTAACCCCCTAAATGCATTACCTCTATTATTCAATGCATCAGGCTGGTTTGGAGAAAAACTTAGCGACTGATTGATAATTTTTATACCACCTTCTAAATCACCTCTTTGAAAGGCAATTCCAGCTAAATTATTTAATATTAATGTATTATTGGGTAAGAAGTTTAGTAATTTTTTATATTGAACTTCCGCTAAATCAAGTTGACCTGATTGATGTAACGCCACTGCATCTTGAAATATCTGATCTTGTTTTGATGGTTGTTTATTATTCATGAATTAGATCAATTTCAAATTCCCATAATCAACATTCTCATGATATTTGCGCTTAGTAAAGGCCAATATCAATCCAAAGCAAATTGCCGTAGAAAGCATTGAAGAACCGCCGTAACTGATAAAAGGCAAAGTCATTCCTTTGGTTGGCAATAATTTTAAACTAACGCCAATATTAACAATTGCCTGCATGGTGAATTGCATAACTAAGCCACATAAAGCCAAATAGACAAACAAATTATCTTCGTTGTAAGCGCGCTTTATTACTCTGGTAATCAAATAAACAAAAATCAAAATCAAAAAAGAACAAGCGAAAATTCCATATTCTTCACCAATAACTGCAAAAATAAAATCTGTGTGAGCATCGGGAATGAATTGTTTTACCACGCCATTTCCAGGCCCAGTACCAAAGAAAGAACCATTAACGAAGGCATCCAAAGATCTCTCAACTTGATAATTTTTTCCGTCAGCATCTAAGAAACGATTAATACGATTTTCAACATGAGGGAAAGCAATGTAAGCACCAATTCCAAAAATCACACCCATGAATCCAAGCGCAGTAATTAATGGAATTGGTAAGCCGTAAAGAAAAATCTGCACCAACCACAAAGCGGCAAAAGTTAAAGTCATGCCAAAATCTGGCTGCAACAACAATAAAACTGCTATTATGAAGAATAGAGCAAAAGAATTTCCATATTTTATGTACCATTGTTTGGCGTTATATCTCTGTAGAATATAAGCATTGGAAATGATAAAAAAAGCCTTAGCAAATTCTGATGGCTGCAGTGTAAATCCGCCAAGAGAAATCCATCTTTTTGCACCTTTTGCCTCTGCTCCAAAAATCAAAACTAAGACCAGAAACCCAATTACAGAGGCTAAACCCAATAATGAGAATATTTTAATTCTTTCTTTATTTAAGAACGAAATTGCAATCAACAAAAACACTGCAATCATCAAAAAAACCACCTGTTTTTTAAGGAAAAAAAATTTATCAACATCAATTCTATTGGCAATTGCAGGGCTTGAACTAGCAGTCATCATTAATCCAAAAGCCATAATCGCTAAAACTATCAAGAAGTTAATTTTATCAATATCCAGCCACCATTTTCTAAAAAAACTTAAGTTACGACGGTCAAAGATTCGATTGGCGTTAATTTCCCAGCTATCCATGTAATTTCAGTAAATTGTTAATGAATTATAATGATGGATTAAAAAACTTTTTTTCTAATTTTCTACGCCTAAATTCTAAAATACTGTTTTCAATCTATTTCAAGATTCCCAATAAAACTCTAAAATGACCAAAGAAAAGAAAAATTCTTCCAATAAAATGTGGGGCGGCAGATTTGATGCTAAGCCTTCAGAAATTATGCAAGAAATAAATCAATCAATTTCATTTGATTACAAGCTTTACAAACAAGATATTAAAGGATCCAAGGCTCATGCTAAAATGCTTTGTGAAGTTGGAATTTTAACTAAAGTTGAGGCAAAAAAAATTACTGACGGATTAAATAAAATCGAAGGCGAAATTGAAAGCGGCAAATTTAAATTCAAAATTAAACTTGAAGATATTCACATGAATATTGAATCTCGCTTAAAAGAAATTATTGGCGATGTGGCTGGAAAGCTTCACACAGCAAGATCTCGCAATGATCAAGTTGCCACAGATTTTCGTCTTTTTGTGCGCGATGAAATTGATGAAATTAAATTTTTACTTACTCAACTTGAAAAAAACTTAGTTGAGAAGGCAGAAAAAAATCTTGATGTAATTTTACCGGGATTCACTCATTTACAAGTTGGTCAACCTGTACTTTTTTCACATCATATGTTGGCTTATTTTGAGATGTTCAAGCGCGATATTTCTCGCCTTGATGATCTTCGTCAAAGAATGAATGAATGCCCGCTTGGTGCTTGCGCAATGGCTGGAACTTCTTTTCCAATTAATCGTCACCTAACTGCTGAAGAACTTGGCTTTGATCGTCCAACTTCTAATTCCATGGATACAGTTTCTGATCGTGATTTTGCTGTGGAATTTTTATTCTGCCTTTCACTTACAGCCACACATCTTTCCAGAATTGCTGAAGAAATTGTTATTTGGATGAGCAAGGGTTTTGAATTTGTAAAACTTTCTGACGCCTTTACTTCTGGCAGCTCAATAATGCCTCAGAAAAAAAATCCCGATGCTGCGGAATTAGTTCGTGCTAAAACTGGTAGAATTTTTGGTTCACTTATTTCTCTGCTTGTCGTGTTAAAAGGTCTTACTTTGACTTATTCTAAAGATATGCAAGAAGATAAAGAGCCAGTTTTCGACGCTGTTAAAAATATTAAACTTTGCCTGCAAGCAATGTCAGGAATGGTTACTGATATGAAAGTTAATAAAGAAAATATGTTTAAAATGGCGGGAAGTGGCTTTTCTACTGCCACTGATTTAGCTGATTGGTTAGTAAAAAATCTTAAAATGCCATTTCGTGATGCACACCATGTTACAGGTCAAATCGTGAAAATGGCTGAAAATAAAGGTGTTGATTTACATGAATTGAAACTTGCTGAAATGCAAAAAGTTGAAAAGAAAATTACTAAAGAGATTTTTGCAGTTTTAACTGTGGAAAGCTCGGTTGCCAGTAGAACTAGTTTTGGTGGCACTTCACAGGTTAGAGTAAAAGAAGAAATAGCTAAGGCGAAGAAGTTTTTGAAATAATAGAAAACTAAACGCACTTCATCTACCTCCCCTACCCCTCCTTATCAAGGAGGGGAATGCTTTTAGTCCTTCTCCTTATTAAGGAGGAATATTTTTTAGTTCCCCTCCTTAATAAGGAGGGGTTAGGGGAGGTACTCGTCAAAAATTCGGTTTAAAATCAAAGAACCAAAAAATGAAAATAAAAACAATTATCTACCTAACCCTAATAACTATCTTCACCCTCACCTCCTGCGGCAGAAAAGGCGCGTTAGAATATCCAGAAGGACAAAAAAGACCAAAATTTGATAAGGTAATTGACGAAGATTAAATTTTAATTTAGTTCAAACTAATACTATATTTCTTACTAAGATAAGCCTCAACATCATCAATCTCATCTTGCTTCAAAGCGCGGTTGTAGATTATTATTTCAGAAATTTGTCCGTTAAGAGGTCTAACATTTCCCCCACCAATGCCTAAATTACCAACCGTTACACTTTGTATTGGATCACTAAAGTCTCCCAAAGTAGATTAGGAGTTGATAAAGATAGAATTATTAAGCCAAACTTTTTGGGAAGTAGTATCGTAATTTTTAACACTAGATATAATATAATTTTTCTTGCTAGAAATAGCTTGCGCAGAATAAAAATCATCGCCGCCGCCACCACCCATAGGATTTCTATACAAACTTCTTACATAACTATAAGTGTTCAATTCAAGCATGGCACCATGACCACCACTACTACTTGTGATTGTCACAATATCACGAGAAGAGGAACTTACTGCAAGATTTACATTAAACACAGCAAAAAAACTATTATTCCTGGAAACGGAAATACCAGAAGCAACCAAGCGATCATCCACAGCATCAAAAAGAATGCTTGGTAAACCATTAATAACATTTTCTTTATATTTTGGGCTTTCGCCACCAGCAAGTGGCACTGGATTTATTTTTGACATAGATTGAAGATTTATATCATTCCATTTTGAAACAGTATCTCCATCAAATGGCACAGAATCTGTGGCATTTGACCCAATAACAGATCCAGTTGAAGAAGTCTCAATCCAAAAAATAAGATCTTTCAAACCAGGAACCACAGATGATTTTGTTTGATTCGCAGCCATCGCTATTTTTGCCTTTGTCACCATTTTACTTCCAGTAACAACGCCAGCTACAAGAACACCAATTACCAATATCACTATTGAAAGTTCAATTAATGAGAAAGCTGATTTATTTTTTAAAGAAAATTTTAATCTCACTAGATTATCCAATTTGTTAATTTTGATATATTCAGAAAATTATCTATACCCATCGCACGACATGGTAACACTCACCATCATTGTCATCCTGAACGAAGTGAAGGATCTCATCCAACCTCATGAAATGTTTCGCTATACTCAACATGACGCTAAGCTATACCCCTCCTATTTCTCAAGAAGCTTAATTAAATTCTTCACCTGAGAAATAGCAAAATCCTTTGATTTAGTATTATCAATCACAAAATCCGCAGCTTTTTTTCTATCACTATTAGTGTTTTGTTTCAGGAAAATTTTCTCAAATTGTTTTATCAAATTTTCTTTTTCTTCAGCAAAGGTTTTTGGATAAAATTCTTTATTGCGCTTTAGAAAACGCTCTCTTTGAATTGATCTTGCAGAAATAACAGCAATAATTTTATCGCATTCATATCCTTTCTTTTCTAGTAAAAGAGGAATATTTAATATTACCATCTTTCTTCCTTCTTTCTTAGATTTATCTAAAAAACTCTGATACTTTTTTCTAACTTTTGGATGAAGAATTTTTTCTAACATTTCCAATTTTTTTGAATTAGAAAAAACAATTTTTCTTAAAATTTTACGATTGATTTTGTGTTCAAAAAAACTTTCTGGAGAAAGCTTTTTAACTTCTTCAATTGTTGATTTATCTGATTCCAGCAGCTTATGAACTTCTTCATCGGCATCAAATATAGCAGCACCATTATTAGCAAAAATCTCTGCAATAAAATTTTTTCCTGAAGCAATTCCTCCAGTGAGTCCAATGATTTTCATTTGGTGCTTTTTTAAATTATCTCAATTCCTTAGGAATCTCTACCTGACAAAATTGTAATTGAGCTTTCAAACTCTTTTTAAGCTCCTGCAATTCTTTTTTGGTTTTTGCTTCGCAGCGCGCCACTAAAACTGGTTGAGTATTAGAAGCTCTAATCAGCCACCAACCACCATTTTCAGAAACACGAATTCCATCAATATCATTGAAGACAACACCACTTTGCTTAAGATTAACTTTTAACTCTTCCACAATGGCAAATTTTCTTTCTTCACTACATTCAATTCTAATCTCAGGAGTTGAATGAGTTTGTGGCATAGTTTTTCTCATCAAAGATAACGGATCTTTTGAACAAGCCACAATATTGATGATTCTAATTGCTGCATAAAGCGCATCATCAAAACCATAATATTTATCAGCAAAGAAAATATGACCACTCATTTCACCAGCCAAAGGAGCTTTGGTTTCTTTCATTTTAGCTTTCACCAAAGAATGTCCCGTCTTCCACATTAAAGGTTTGCCGCCAGCTTTTGCAATCTCATTAAATAAAACGCTGCTAGCCTTTACATCAGCAATAATTGTCGAACCTCTTTTTGCTCTTAAAATTTCACGAGCGTAGAAAACCATCAATTGATCGCCCCATAAAATTTCACCCTTATTATCCATCACGCCAATACGGTCGCCATCGCCATCGAAAGCAATTCCAATATCACAAGCTTGTTCAATCACAACTTTTTTCAAAGCTACAAGATTTTCTGGAACCGTTGGATCTGGATGGTGATTGGGAAAAGTGCCATCAATATCGCTGTAAAGCAAAATATGTTCCGCAGCAATTCTTTCGGAAAGACGAATCATGATGTCTCCAGCCGCACCATTACCATTATCCCAAGCGATTCTTAAATCTTTTTGCGGCTTAAATGAATCAACTTCATCTAATAAATGACTTTCGCTTTCTGCCAAAATACAATCTGACAACATTCTGTCGACATATTCTTCTTTTATATCTTCTTCTTCAATCGAACCTTGCCCTGTAACAAAATCTCCTTCAGCAGCAATTTTTGCCAAACCTAAAATATCCTCACCATAAAATGGTCTTTCTTTAAGCATAATTTTAAAACCATTATGATCTTTTGGATTATGCGACCCAGTAACCATAATTCCAGCATCCATTTCCAAATGATAAACTGAAAAATAAAGCATCGGAGTTGGCCCCAAACCAACATCAATAACTTCCAATCCAGATTCCACCAAACCTCTAATTAACTCAGCTTTTAAAGCAGGTGAACTTAAGCGACCATCGCAAGCCACTGAAATTTTATTCTTACCGTTTTTCTTAAGAAAAGAGGCGAATGATTTTGCTACAAAAAAAGCATCATTATCATTAAGAGTTTTACCATAAATACCGCGAATGTCATAAGCGCGTATTATTGATGAATGAAAATTATGTTGATTCATTTTTAAAATATTTTGTTTAAATAAAATTTGCACTTGTGACGGACAGTGCTAGTCACTATTTACAATACCGACTTATTTTTATTAAAATTATAAAAGTTAAAAAATTTAAAATTTTTAGCAAATAAAAAAGTCGGGTTTACAAAACCCAACCAGCCTTAGGTAGTCGTCACGCTCAAACTAAAAAACTACCCATAAAAGGATTTACTGACAAAAAATGCATCTTTGTCAAAAAGCGTTTTGTTATAAATGCCACAAATATCGTAAGCGCGCAGGATTGGGCTGTGGAATTTATGATTAGTCATTTTTGAATTTTTTTAAGTTATACTTTTTGGTAAATATAATATTTATGAAATTGTACAGCAGCCGTCCTTGCCTTCACCAGTTTTAGATCCTTTTGGGTTCTTTAGAGAATTGCTTGGAACGATTTCAAGACTTTTTGTTAAGTTATTTGCGAATTCTTCAAGATCATTTTTAGGATTATATTTAGACAATGTAGATTCCATTTTGGCAATCTGAATTTTTGTTTTTTCACCTGATAATTCTGTATTATTTTGATCTTCCTCATTTTCAGGTTTCATTAGCTTTTCAAGCTCCTCTTCCAACTCTTTAATCTCCTGCTTTTCAAGCTCCTCTAGCAATTTTTTGTCAGTTGTTGTTTTAGACATTTGAACTCTCCATTAAAATTTATTATTAATTTTTCCAACCTCTGGGCTTGACGCTGAGGCGAATTTTTTTACTTCCATTCGGCCCGCCAAAAATGCGGCGCGACCTGCTTCAATTGCAAGCTTCATGGCATGTGCCATCAAAATTGGGTTTTTGGCTTTGGCAATTGCGGTATTCATCAAAACACCGTCGCAGCCAATTTCCATAGCAATTGCGGCGTCGCTTGCGGTTCCAACGCCTGCGTCAACTAAAACTGGAACTTTTGATTGGTCGACAATAAATTCGATATTTAAGCGATTTTGAATTCCCAAGCCTGAACCAATTGGAGCCGCCAAAGGCATGATTGCGCAGCAACCGATATCTTCTAATTCTTTGGCAACAATTGGATCGTCAGAAGTATAAACCATCACATCAAAACCTTCTTTAATCAACAATTCTGCGGCTTTAATAGTTTCTACAACTTTTGGATAAAGGGTTTTTTCGTCAGCTAAAACTTCCAGTTTCACTAAATTCCAACCTCCAGTGGCGCGCGCTAAACGCAAGGTACGAACTGCATCTTCGGCGGTGAAACATCCAGCAGTATTTGGCAAATAAGTGAATTTTTTTGGATCTAAAAAATCTTGCAACATCGGTTCGCCTTTTTTCTCAATATTTACACGACGCACCGCCACAGTAACAATTTCAGCACCGCTTTCATTAATTGCAGCAGCGGTTTCAGCAAAGTCTTTATATTTTCCAGTTCCTACCAAAAGGCGTGACTTAAATTTATGACCAGCGACTTCAAAAAAATCGTTATTTGGATCAATCAGATTTCTATCTCTACAAACCATATTTAAGAAGCAAAACTTTTAGAAAAAATTACAATAAATAATAAAACTGCAGGAGCAACTGACATCATACCATCAAGTCTATCAAGCACTCCCCCATGCCCTGGAATTATATTTCCTGAATCTTTGACTCCAAAAATTCTTTTGAATCTTGATTCAAGCAAATCTCCCGCTTGCTCAATTAAAGCCAAAACAGCACTAATAAAAATGAAAAATAAAATTCCACCTTCAAACATTACAGAACTTAACAATCCAATAAACATACTAGCTAAAACCCCACCAGCAAGACCAGCCCAAGTTTTATTCGGACTAATTTTTGGAGCTAACTTTGGCCCACCAAAAGTTTTTCCTGAGAAAAAAGCAAAAATATCAGTCGCCCAAATTACCGCAAACATCCAAAGCAAAATATCAGAACTTATCATTCTAATTTTAATCACACAGCAAATTGGAATGGCAATATACAATAAACCTATCAAACGCCATTTTTTCTGATTCTCAGCAGTTTTAGTTAATTCTAACCATTCAGCAGTCATTAAAATTGTTAAAACAACAGCAATACAAAAGAATAAAGTCTGAGAAAAACAAATCGCATAAATTGCAATTGGAATCAATATTCCCGCACTAATAACTCTTTTTTTAAGATCTTGAGGAAAAGTTGCATCGGCAATTTTTTTACCTAACTTTCCAAACATTTTAGTTAAAAAAGACGAGTATTCGCTCAGATGATCTTTAGCATTATCTAAATTTTTCATAATTTTATCTTTTTCCATATCTTCTCTCCCTTTGGTTAAATTCCTGAATCGCTTTTATTAAATGATTTTTATTAAAATCTGGCCAAAAAACTTCAGTAAAATAAAGCTCACTATAAGCCAATTGCCATAATAAAAAATTACTAACTCTTAAATCTCCAGCAGTTCTGATTAGAAGATCTGGATCTGGCATTTTTGGTCGATAAAGATTTTCTACAAAAACCCGTTCATCAATTTCATCAACAGTAATTTTGCCCTCACTAACTGCAAGTGCTATATTTTTTGCTGCATTAACAATTTCCTGCCTTGATCCATAGCTAAATGCTACATTAAGCAGTAAAGACTTATTATTTTTAGTAAGATCTTCAATAGATTTGATGCTTGATCTTACTGAATGAGAAAGCCTATCTAAATTTCCCGAAATAACAATTTTAATATCTTTTTCCATTAAAGGTTTGGTTTCTTTTTCCAAATAATCTTCCAATAATTTCATCAAATATTCTACTTCCTCCTTAGGGCGATCCCAATTTTCAGAAGAAAAAGCATAAATAGTAAGATTTTTTACACCAAGCTCAATGCAATTTTCGGCTATTTTTCTAACATTTTCTGAACCAGTTTTATGTCCAACTTTGAGAGGTAATTTTTTAGCTTTAGCCCAACGAGAATTGCCATCCATGATGATGGCAATATGCTCTGGGATTTTAAGATCAGAATTTTTGATTTGAGATTTTTTTAAAAAAAACATTTCTGGTAAAAATTATTAAACCCATTATCACTGTCCGCGTAGTTGGGAATCAACTTCTAACTTAAAGTAAGTTCTGGATTCCCGCCACCGCGGGCATTGACAATAAGGTGAGGTTAAACTTTCATCAAGTCTTTTTCTTTTACAACAACCGCGTCGTCAATTTTCTTCACAAATTCATCAGTGATTTTTTGCACAATATCTCCAAAAGAATGAATTTGATCTTTAGAAGCCGCAAGCTCCTTTTCTTTTTTCTTAAAATCATCTAAAGAATCGCGCCTTACATTGCGTACTGCAACTTTTTTATCTTCGCCATATTTCTTAGCCAACTTAACTAAATCCTTTCTTCTTTCTTCACTAAGCTTAGGAATCATGATTCTGATATTATTGCCATCAACCATTGGGTTAAAACCAAGATTAGAATTTGTGATTGCTTTTTCTACTGCTTTAGTATTATGACCGTCCCAAACTTGAACTGTTAAAGTTGTAGAATCGGAAACACCAACAGTAGCAAGCTGTGAAAGTGGCATCATGCTGCCGTAAACTTCAGCTCTTATTGTATCAAGAAGATTTGGACTAGCTCTTCCGGTTGAAATACTATCAAGGTCTCTTTTTAGAGATGTCATAGTGTCTTCCATTTTACCGCGTGTTTTTTCGACTAACTGATTAATCATAAAATTTAAATATTAGTTAATAATTGTGAATTTTCCTTTGCCTTGAACCACATCGCATAAAGCATTGTCGCCTTTAATTGAAAAAACTATTATTGGCAATTTATTGTCTTTTGCTAAAGTAATTGCGGTTTGATCCATAACTTTTAGATCTTGTTTTAAAACATCGATATACTTCATCTTTTCATAACGAACAGCATTTTTGTCAAGCTTAGGATCAGCAGAGTAGACTCCATCAACTTGTGTGCCTTTTAGAACAACATCACATTTAACTTCAATAGCGCGAAGCACTGCAGCAGTATCTGTGGTAAAAAATGGATTACCAGTTCCAGCAGCAAAAATTACAATGCGATTTTTTTCTAAATGACGCGCAGCTTTTCTTTTTACATAAGGCTCACAAATACTATCCATCTGAATTGCAGATTGCATACGAGTTTCCATTCCGCGCTTTTCAAGAGCATTTTGTAAAGCCAATCCATTAATGCAAGTTGCCAACATTCCCATATAATCGGCACTAGCTCTTTCCATGCCAGTTGCCGCAACAGAAATTCCTCTAAAAATATTACCACCACCTACAACCAAAGCAATTTCACAACCAAGCTCATGAGCTGCTATTATCTGATCGCAGATTTTTTTAATCGCCTCTAAATCATGACCAAATTCTTTAGTTCCCATCATTGCTTCTCCAGAAACTTTAAAGAGAATTCTTTTAAATTTTAGATTTGTTGTATTTGGCATAAAGTAGGATTTTGATTTAATTTTCTAAAATTTGATAACTCACAAAAAAAAGGTCTCCCGAAGGAGACCTTTAATTATTTTGTCATTTCAGCGACTTCTTTAGCGAAGTCATTTTCTTTCTTTTCAATACCCTCGCCTAGAATGAATAATTTAAATCCAGTGATTTTAGTTGCAGAGTTTTCTTTACTAAATGCAGCCACTACATCTTTAATTTTCATTTTGTCATCCATTACAAAAACTTGTTCAAGAAGAACAACTTCTTCGTAATATTTTCTAATTCTTCCTTCAATCATTTTTTCAATGATACTTTCAGGTTTACCAGAAGCGCGAGCTTGTTCTTTTAAAACTTCAACTTCTCTTTTTAGTCTTTCTGGATCAACAGATTCAATTGCAAGGGATTCAGGCTTTGTTGCAGCAATATGCATAGAAATTTGTTTTCCTAAATCTTCTAATTTTGATTTTTCTGCAGCAGACTCAAGAGCAATCAATACCGCAATTTTACCAACATTATGAGCAATTGCATTGTGAACATAGCTAATTACAGCACCTTCTTGAACTGATAAAGAAGAGATTCTTCTGATATTAATATTTTCACCAATAACACCAATTTGATTTTTCAATTCAGTGTCTACGCAGTGACCAGAATTGTTAAAATCTGATTCTTTAAGCTTTTCAACATCATCACCAAAATTAATTGCTAATTTAGTAACTGCATTAACAAAATCTTGGAATTTTTGGTTACGAGCAACGAAATCAGTTTCAGAATTTACTTCTGCTATTGATGCTTTTTTGCCATCAATATAAACAGCAACTGCACCTTCTGAAGTTACTCTACCACCTTTTTTTACCGCAGAAGAAAGACCTTTTTTTCTAAGCCAATCAACTGATTTTTCAAAATCATCACCACATTCTGCTAAAGCTTTATTACAATCTGCGATGCCACAACTTGTAGCTTCACGAAGTCTTTTAATTAATTTTAGATCTGCCATAACTTGATTATTTTATTTTAAACTAAAGCTCATGCGAAATTAAGCCGCATGAGTTATAAGATATTTTATTTTGCTGCAGGTTTTTTTGTTGCAGGAGTTTTTGCTTCTGAAGTTTTTTCTGCTTTTACTTCAGAAGTAGAAGTAGCTTCAAATTTTCTTTCTGGTTTTCTAGAAAAGTCTTTTTTTCCTTTAAAGTCTTTTTTACCTTTAAAGTCTTTACCGTCTTTTTCAGATTTTTTTTCAGATTTTTCAGCGATTGCAGTTTTATATCCAGCAATATCAGGTAACTCTTCACCATCAAATTTGCTCATATCAACACCAGAAATCGCCATATTTTCTTTGATACCAGCAATTGCAGCATCAGAAATTAAACGACAGTAAAGTTTGATTGCTTTTGCAGAGTCATCATTTCCAGGAATTGGTAAAGTAATACCATCTGGATTACAGTTGCTGTCAAGGATTGCCATGATTGGAACACCAAGCTTTTTAGCTTCTGCGATTGCTAAAGATTCTTTGTAAGTATCAATAACAAAAACTAGATCAGGATATCCGCCCATGTCTTTAATTCCACCAAGAGCATGCTCTAATTTTTGTCTTTGTCTTTCAAGAACCAATTTTTCTTTTTTATTTAAATCACTTTCAGGATCAGAAAGCTGTTCAGTGATTTTTTTCAAAGTTTTGATTGATTGAGAAACTGTTTTCCAGTTAGTAAGCATTCCGCCTAACCATCTGAAATTTACATAATATTGACCACATCTTTTAGCTGCTTCAGCAACTGGTTCAGCTGCTTGTTTTTTAGTTGCAACAAATAAAATACGACCATTATTTTTAGCAATGTCTTTAACTGTTGTAAGTGCTTTGAAAAGTAAATTCGCAGTTTTGTTAAGATCAATAATACTAACACCATTACTGCTGGTATGAATGTATTTTGTCATTTTTGGATTGCGACGCATGGTCTTATGACCGAAGTGAACACCAGCTTCAAGAAGCTGTTTAATGGTAAATTTTGGAAGTTCTGTATTTGACATTTTAATTTTTAATTTTGGTTATTTAATCAACAGCAGCAGAAATCTGCTTCAAATCTCTATAAATAAAGAAAGAAACAAACACCAAAAGCGCTAACTATTGTGAAATTATACCTGAAGAAAATCAGGTGGGGTATTTTTAATTTCTTAAGCTTTAGATTGCAAGAGTAGAATTTTGAGTTATCAAGAGATCCTTAAAATATATTAACAATACTACTTGCTTTTTGAAAAGTGATTTATAGCATTCACAGCTCATTTTTCGCAGTAAAACCTGTTTTAAAATATTTCAAATATTTTCTTTGGCCCCTTCGTCTAACGGTTAGGACGCCACCCTTTCACGGTGGCAATACGGATTCGAATTCCGTAGGGGTCACCATCTCTCTTCTCAATATTTACAATTCTTTAAAAGATTCTGATTTTTTATTAATTTTTTCTTAATTTTTTTTGGCTTTTCTGGCAGTTTCAATCTTTTCTGGCAGTTTCAATTCTGATTTGATCTTTATCGAAATATAAAAAATGCCCACCTTTTTGATAGAAATCTGCATTATCAATTATAATTTTATCTTTAGAAAAACACTCTGGAAGTTTATATTTAGAAGTTAAATTAACTATTATGTCAAAATTTTCCAAACAAATTTCTGACAATTTATTGCGACCCAAAAGAACTAAAATTTTTTTATCAAAATTATTAATTTCACATTTTTTTTCATCGCACTCGATTCCCCTTGTCTCACGCCAAGATTGAGGAAATTTCTCAAAATATTTAAATTGATTTTCATTCATTTCTTTCATCCATAAATCGCGTTTTTTTGAAGGACGCAGTTTTTCAGAGAAAACTAAACCATCTTGCTTATCATAAATTGCGAAGAATTTTTGCTCACCATCAAATAATAAATTTGGCTGTTTTACAAAAACCAAAGAAATAAATGAAGTCATAAAAATAAAAGCTCCAAGCCATCTCAAATTACTTTTAACTAAACACATAATTAGCCAACCAATAACAGATAAAATAAAAGCAAATTTTGGCATTTGTGGCGTGATGAAATAAGAATATTTTAGAGACGAAATAAAATTGGCAATATCAATAACCCATGAAATTGAGATTCCCATAAGCTGTAACACAAATTTTTCTAACCCTAAAGGCATTAAAAAAATTGCTAAAAAGCCAAGTGGCATCGTAATAAAAGTGGTTAGCGGAATTGCCAACATATTTGACAATAAACCATAAGTAGAAAAATTCTTAAAATGATAAATTAAGAAAGGCATAGTAACAATTTGAACCACAATTGAAGCCAAGGCAATTTCTAGAAAATACCATAAAAATTTTCTGAATAATGAATCAGAAATTGAGTTAGGTTTTAGCTTTAAAGTAAATTCGTGAAAACATGCTAGAGAAAGAATTGCTGCGAATGAAAGCTGGAAACTAATCGAAAAAATATTGTAAGGATTAAATAACAACAAAACAAAAGCCGCTAAAGCAATTGATCTTTTGGCATCAGCTTTTATATCAATTAATATTGCCATAAGAACCATCACCACCATAATAAAAGACCTCACAGCTGGCACAGGAGCATCGGCTAATTCTAAATAAAAATAAGCACTGATAATTGCTGCAATTGCTGCAATTTTTTTAATGTTGAAATATAAAGTTAGATATTCGCTTCGCGATAATAAAAAGCGCGCCCCCGCAAAGAAAATTGCCGCAGCGATTGCCATATGCAAACCAGAAATTGACAATAAATGTGCTAGGCCAGAATTTCTAATTTCTGTCATTGCCTCTTTTGAAATCAGGCTTTGAGTGCCAACCATCAAAGCCGCAGCGATTGCACCTTCATCATTTGAAATTTGCGCCGTAATTTTTTCTTCGATGGTTTTTCGCAAATTAGCAATGAAATTTTCAAAAGAAGAGTTTTTTTCTTCATGTAAAACCACCATTTTACCAATTCCGCGTCCATAGCCACCAATACCTTTAAAAGCTGCATCTAAAGCATAATCAAACCCTCCAAGAAATTCTTTTTGTGGTGGTGGTTCAAGCGAAGCACGAAGAAAAACCACATCGCCAATTTTTAAATTGGCAATTTTTAAATCAGCGTTAGAATAAGAAAGAATTGAAACTTTTTTTGGAGGATTTGAAAAGATTTTATAATCGCCACTTTGTTGCCATTTCACTTCTTGATAATTGGCTCTATGGTCTAAAAATTCACGATCAATTTCTTGATAATCAGCTAAATTTAGAAAGTTTTTTTCAATTTGTTTTTCACTAATTTTTCTGGTTTTTTTTACTTTTACCAAAGATTTGGTATTTGTGTGTTTTTTTGAGATTTTTTCTTGGGATTTTTGAATTTTTTGTTGTTTTAAATTTTCTATACAAAGAGCATCTTCTCCACATTTTTTAGTAAAATATCTTTCTTCTCGATGCAATTTTTTTTCAGCTTCATGTTTTAAAAAATCTTGCTTAACAGCTTCAATACAAACCAAATCTTCTTCACATTTCTTAATTAATTTGAGAAATTTTTTGGTCATCTTTTTTTCTTTCGGCGCTTTTGGTTTTGCAGATTTTTTCTTTTTTACTGAAGTTTTTTTCTGTTTTTTCTTAACTATTTTTTTCTCTTCTTTTTTCTTATCACTAAATTTTGTTTTATATAAAACAGGGTTTTCAATCAATAAATTAAACCCTTCACGATTATTTATTGGATTATTAAATTTTCTAATATCCAAAACCTCACCTTTCACATCAACAAAAACTTTTCCTGTAAGTTGTCGATCTAAAACAAAAAATTTCTGATAAAAAGACGACCATAAGAAACCTAAAAGCATCATACTGGAAATACCGTAAATAAAGCAACGATGGGAAAATCTATCAAAATAGAAAAGTGCTATTGCCAATAAAAATATTATTGCACTAAAAAGAATTTGTATTTGATTTATGTTGGGAAATGAGAAGAAGAAAACTATTCCAATACCAAGAAAAATAGGCATCCATAACAATATTGAATCTTTTTCTTGAGAGAAAGTTTTTAGGAATTTTGTGGTGATTTTGTTGCTCATTGAGACTTTTATAATATAGACCGAGTTTGTGACGAATGCCTCTTCTAACCCCTCCTTATTAAGGAAGAACTAAAAAGCATCTCCTTATTAAGAATGGAGGCTAAAAGATGGGGACTAAAAGCGTCTCCTTAATAAGGAGGAAATATACCGTTAGTAACCCCAGAAATTACTCTTAAAATTTTTCTTAATGAATTCTTGATGTCTTTGTAAATCTTCAGCAGACAAATCAAAATTACGCTTTGGTAAAGATTTTTGTAACTTATTTACTGTAAAAATTTCTTCATTGGATATTTCAAATTTTTCTTCATCTTTATGATCTAAAAAAGATAACCCGCCTTGCGCACCACCCATTAGTTCTACATAAACATCAACTAAAAGTTCGGTATCTAAAAGTGCACCATGTTTTTCTCTTTTAGATAAATCAACATTAAATCTTTTACATAAAGCATCTAAGGAATTTGGCGATCCTGGGAATTTTTTTCTGGCGATTAGAAGTGAATCGATGACATTATCTTTATTTAAAGACTCAAGACCTAAAATTGACAATTCGTGATTAAGAAATTTTAAATCAAAAGCAGCATTGTGAATGACAATTTTAGCATCTTTGATGAATTCTAAAAAATCTGCAGCAATATAATCAAAAATTGGCTTATCTTTTAAAAATTCGGTAGAAATTCCGTGAATTCTAAAAGCCTCATCTGGCATGTCGCGACAAGGGTTTATGTAGGTATGAAAAAATTTACCAGTTCTAACTTTATTAATTATTTCAACGCAGGCAATTTCAACAACTCTGTCACCATTTTTAGGGTCTAAACCAGTAGTTTCGGTATCTAAGCAAATTTCGCGCATTATTCTTCGCCATCTAAAATTGAGTTTTTTGAAATATCTTTCACTTGGCAAAACGCCCGTGATTTTTGTGAACCCACGAATAAAGCTACATCTTGCACTGTTTGGTTTTTAAATTCTTTAGATAGTTGATCAACGCGAGCTGTAAAATTATCACCATTTTCAGAAAATAATTTTTTGAAAAAATTGCGTAAAGCATGAATATCTTCGCGGCTAAAACCTCTTCTTTTCATACCAACTAAATTGAGACCAGCCAAAGAAGCTCTTTCGCCCATCACAGTTCCATAAGGAATTACATCATTTTCAACACCAGACATTCCACCAATCATTGCATGTTTACCAATTCTTACAAATTGACGAATTGCTGAAAGACCACCAATAATCACATGATCTTCAACTTCTACATGCCCCGCCAAAGTTGCATTATTAGCTAAAATTACATTATCACCAACCACGCAATCATGCGCCACATGAACCCCAACCATCAATAAACAATTGCTGCCAATTTTAGTAACCATATTGCCATCTTGCGTTCCCAAGTGAATTGTCACATGTTCACGAATTTGGTTATTGTCACCAATGATAACTTTTGATTTTTCACCTTTAAATTTTAAATCTTGTGGAACTAAGCCAATTGTAGCAAAAGGGAAAATCACATTATTCTTACCAATTTCAGTATCGCCATCAATAACGACATGTGATTTTACAATTGTATTGTCGCCAATTTTAACATTTTCTCCAATTATTGAATAGGCCCCAATTTCAACATTATTGCCAAGTTTTGCTTTATCACTAACTATGGCTGATTGATGAATTTTTTTAGTCATTTTTAGCCTTATTTTTATTTACAATCATTGCTGAAAAATTTGCTTCAGCAACTTTTTGACCATCAACTTTAGCAACTCCAGCAAGCTTCCAAACTGCACCACGATTTTGGATAGTTTCAATATGAAGCTCCAACACATCTCCTGGAACAACTGGTTTTCTGAATTTTGCACCATCAATTGACATGAAATAAACCAAATTATCTTCTGGATTAAAATCACCAGAATGAATCACCATAATTGCCCCAGCTTGTGCCATTGCTTCAATAATTAAGACTCCCGGCATAATTGGCTTGTCAGGAAAATGGCCAGTAAAATGCGGCTCATTAAAAGTAACATTCTTAACCCCAACAATGCTTTTATTAGGCTCAACAGCAATGATCTTATCAACTAATAAAAGTGGATAACGATGCGGAATTAGTTTAATAATTTGTTCAATATTAATAATTGTTGGCGAAGTCATGTTTAAAATTAATTTGGTTAAAGGAAAAAGATATGAATTAGGTTAGGGTATTTTTTAGCAATAAAAAATCAATGGGCTAAAATTTTTCTTGATTCACAATGCTGCTAGCCATTAAATAAAACCTTCAACTTTAAAAATTTCTCCAAATCAAATGACCGATTTAAAATCATCAAATAAATTAAGTGGCGCAGAGATCATAGTTCAAGCCTTCATTAATGAAGGTGTTGATACAATTTTTGGTTATCCCGGTGGTGCAATTTTACCATTTTATGACGCACTTTTTATGCAAGATAAAATAAAGCATATATTGAATCGCCATGAACAAGCTGCTGCACATGCCGCTGAAGGTTATGCCCGCTCAACTGGTAAAGTTGGTGTTATCACCGTAACTTCTGGCCCCGGCGCAACTAATGCTATTACTGGTCTTACCGATGCTTATTTAGATTCTATTCCTTTAGTTTGTATTTCAGGGCAAGTTCCTGTTTCAATTATTGGAACTGATGGCTTTCAAGAAGCTGATATTACTGGTCTTACTCGCTCTTGTACCAAATATAATTATTTAGTTAGAGATGTAAAAGATTTGGGCTACATTATTCATGAAGCTTTCCATATTGCGCGCACTGGTCGTCCCGGTCCAGTATTAATTGACATTCCAAAAGATGTACAAAATAACCACGCTTTTTATGAAGGAAAAGTTGTCATCAATCGCCCTTCTTACCAAGTGCGAGCAAAACAAACTCACATTGATCACGATAAAATAAACCAGGCAGTTGATCTTCTTGAAAAAGCCGAAAGACCAATATTTTACACTGGCGGCGGTGTTATTAATTCTGGTGAAAAAGCCAGCAAATTACTTACTGAATTAGTCCAAACAACTGGCTATCCAATTACCAACACTTTAATGGGCTTAGGTGGATTCCCTGCTTCTGACCCACATTTCATAGGCATGCTTGGTATGCATGGGACTTTTGAAGCCAATATGGCAATGCATGATTGCGATATTATGATTAATATCGGGGCTCGTTTTGATGATCGCATTACTGGTCGCGTTAACGCCTTCTCACCAAATTCTAAAAAAATTCACATTGATATTGATAATTGCTCAATTGACAAAATCATCAGAGTTGATGTTCCAATCATTGGTGATGCTGGCGCAGCAATTGAAGCAATTCTTGAGGAATGGAAAAAACGCCAATTAAAAAATCGTAAAAAAGAAATTTCTAATTGGTGGAAACAAATTAAAGAATGGCAAGATATTGATTCTTTATCTTATGAAAAAAGCGAAAAAGCCATCAAACCTGGTTTTGCTTTACAACTTTTGAATGACTTAACTAAAAAACAAAAACCCTTCATCTCAACTGATGTTGGACAACATCAAATGTGGACAGCTCAATATTTGCAATTTGATGAACCAAAAAAATGGTTAACTTCTGGCGGACTTGGCACCATGGGTTATGGCGTTCCAGCTGCACTTGGTGCTCAAATTGCTAATCCTAAAGATTTAGTAATTTGTATCAGTGGCGATGCTTCATTTATGATGAATTTGCAAGAACTTGCAACCATCAAACAATATAATCTTCCAGTAAAAATTATTATTCTTAATAACCGTTACATGGGAATGGTTAGACAGTGGCAAGAGTTAGTTTTTCAAAATCGCGAAAGCCAATCTTACATGGAATCTTTGCCTGATTTTACAAAATTAGCCGAATCTTTTGGCATTAAAGGTATGCACTGCGAAAATCCAAAAGATTTAGAATCTAAATTTAAAGAAATGCTTGATCACAAAGGTCCTGTACTTTTTGAATGCATTATTGAAAAATCTGAAAATGTTTTCCCGATGATTCCAGCTGGCGCAGCTCATAATGAAATTTTACTTGGTTCTCAAGCTAAACAATATGTTCAGAAAGATATTAACGCTGTATAAATCTTATCTTCTTTTAAAGCCTCTTTACAGATAAGGTCTGTAACGAGGTTTTTTATGTAAAATTTTTACTTATAAACTAAATTTATAGCACAATCTTGGGTTGTATTTAATAATAAATAAAGATAATTCTGCCAGATGGAATACTGAAATTATTGACTCAGACCCAAGTTATAATATTTTTGATCTTAAAAGAATTTCTAAAATTATTAAAACTGTAAGTAACCAAGAATCTTTGAAAAAATCAGAATCAAGCACCGACTCATTTAACTCAATAGCTTCTCTTGACTAAAGTTATTCTAGTGATGAGGTCATAGCATACTAAGCTAATCTTGAATATTTCTAACTTCGAATTTTTGGTAAAAATTTACTCGGAGAATAAAGCTTTATCACCTGATACAGCTTATATTCTTCGTCGCAATTTTTTCTCAAAACTTCTTAGTTAGAAATATGCAAGATTAGCTTAGTATGCTATAGTAAACATTCAATTAATGCAGTTATTTATGAAGAGTTCATAAAAATTCTCGACAAAATATCAAGCCCAGTTCAAAATAGAATCACTGACCCAGAAACAAGAATGTCTCCAACATTATCGCTTCAAATGACTGGGATGAATAAAGAAATTAGAATCATATGACCGAAATAACAAAAAAACATGTAATTGCAGTTTTAGTTGATAATGAATTTGGCGCTTTGGCGCGCATTGTTGAGTTATTTTCTGCCCGTGGTTACAATATTGAATCGCTAAATGTTGCACCAACATCTTTAGATAAAAAATTATCACGCATTACCATTACAACTTACGGAACAGACAAAACTATTGATTTAATTTGTAAGCTTTTAAAAAGAATTATACCTGTTCACACCGCTGCAGAATTGACTCGCGAAGTTGGTTACATTGAAAGAGAATTAGCTTTAGTGCAAATAATTGCTGATGAACAAAAACGCGAAGAAGCTATAAAAATTGTCGATAAATATCGCAGTAATATTGTTGATATTGCTGGTGATTCTATTGTTTTTGAATTAATTGGAACTTCTGAATTAATTGATGAAATTCTTTTGCAATTAAATGATTATGGTCTTGCTTCAGTTTCCAGAACTGGAATTGCTGCTGGATTTAAGGGTGAGAAGAAATTGGTTAATAGTTAAAAAGACTCTTGACTTCGCCACTTAAATAAAAATAATGCGCCACCTACTTACAATACCGATTTCCAAAAAATCACAAACTTAACAAAAACAGGTAATTAAAATGGCTGGAAAACCTAAAGCTTCTAAGTCTAAAAGAAATTCTATTCTTTTTAAAATGGTTAGCACTGCTGGCACTGGATATTTCTATTTAGCTCGCAGAAACCCTAAACAAAAACAAGAAAAAATGGTGTTCTCTAAATATGATCCAATCAAAAGAGAGCATGTTGAATTCAAAGAACAAAAACTCTCTTCTTAAATCATGTCTAATTACAGCCTCTCTTCACTTTCGTCATCAATAATTGAAGTAGTTGAAAAGGCTGCAATTTCTTGCTATGACTGGATTGGTAAAGGCAATGAAAAACTTGCTGACCAAGCCGCAGTTACCTCCATGCGTGAAAATCTTAATTTAATGAATATCAACGGCACCATCGTTATTGGCGAAGGTGAAAGAGATGAAGCGCCAATGCTTTATATTGGTGAAAAAGTTGGTCTACAAAAAAATAATGGTGGTCTTGAGATTGATATTGCCCTTGATCCATTAGAAGGAACCACAATTTGTGCTCACGCTTCTGAAAATTCTTTAGCTGTAATTGCTTTTGCTAAAAAAGGTAACTTACTTTACGCTCCCGATGTTTACATGGATAAAATTGCTGTTGGCGCTGGCTTACCATTAGGTGTAATCGATTTAGACAATTCTCCAAAAGTTAATTTAAGCAATATTGCTAAAGCTAAGAAATGCAATATTTCTGACCTTACTGTGATGATTTTAAAAAGAGATCGTCACGCAGATTTAATTGCTAAAATTCGTGAAGCTGGTGCAAAAATTAGACTCATTGGTGATGGCGATGTTGCGGGAGTTATTGCTTGCACAAATCAAGGAACAAAAGTTGATGCTTACATGGGAATAGGAGGTGCGCCAGAAGGTGTTTTAGCAGCTGCTGCACTTCGCGTTATCGGTGGACAAATGATGGGTCGTTTAATTTTCAATAATGATGAAAAACAAATTTCTCGCGCTAAAAAAATGGGAATTATTGACATTAACAAAAAATATACTGGTGAAGAAATGGCAAAAGGCGATGTAATTTTTGCTGCCGCTGGCGTTACTGACGGCTACATGCTTAAAGGTGTAAAAAAACAAAATGGTAAAGTTTTTGCAAGCTCTTTAATAATGGATTCTACTGCTAAAAAAGTTACTTACACTGATTCGGAGTATCTTTGTTAAATACACGAAGATCAGCTCCAACCTCAAGAAATTAAACCCCCTATTTTCAATTTTTTCTTTTAGTTTTTTTCCTACTAGCTCTTTTGATAGCTTCAAAAACTTGTCTGCTTTTTGTAGCTCACGCTACTTCGTTCAGGATGAGAGTTTTATTGAACTTCATCTAAATTAATCATCAAAGTCCTCTTGATAAAATTTCTTAAACAATTATTTCTATTCAACATAATTCCTTATCTAAAAAATTTAAAAAAATTCCAATCATGTCCAATATCAAAATCCTAGGTCAATATGTTAAAGATCTTTCTTTCGAAGTTCCAAGCTCACCAGAAATTTTTTTAAACCCTCAAGAAAAACCTGATATTGCAATTTCTATTAATATTGATGCTAAAAAACTTTCCGATGATCTTTACGAAATTTCACTAAAAATTTCTGCTGATGCTTCAGCTGATAAAAAAAGAATCTTTGTTTGCGAAGTGATTTACAGCGGCATTTTCTCAATTCAAAATGTTGAAGATGACATGATGGAGCAAATTTTATTAATTTATTGCCCCAACCTACTTTTTCCTTTCGCCAGAAGAATAATTGCTAATAACACAATTGATGGCGGATTTCCTCCATTAATGCTTGACCCAATTGACTTTACCGACCTTTACAAAAGAAGGCAGCAAGCTATTTCTGTAGCTCCAGTTGATAATTCTAAAATTAACTAATTGAATTTTATTCACATGGATAAAATTCAAAAACTCTTAAATATTTATGAAAAAATTATTTTTATTGTTAGCATTAATCGCATTTTCTGTTCCAGCAAATGCAGCTGAAACTTACAAATTTGACCCAAACCATACCAACATTAATTGGTCAGCTAATCATTTTGGCTTCTCCACTCCTTCAGGAAAATTTGCCGAATCAGAAGGAGCCCTAATTTTAGACGAATTAAATCCAAACAATAGTAAAGTTGAAATCACCATCAAAACCACCTCAATTATCACTGGACTTCCAGAATTCGACAATCACTTAAAAGGCGCAAACTTTCTTAATGTTGCAAAATTTCCTACTGCAAAATTTGTGAGCACTCAGGTTATTTCTCAAGGCACAAATATGGCGAAAGTTTCTGGAAATTTAACTCTTCTTGGTATTACAAAACCAGTGGTTCTTGATGCTAGATTAAATAAATTAGCTCTAAATCCATTTAGTCAAAGAAAGACTGCTGGCTTTAGCGCAAAAATTATTATTAATCGCTCTGAATTTGGCATGAATTTTGGCACTCCAGGGGTTTCAGATGAAGTAAAAATTAATATTGAAGCTGAGGCAATTTTATCAACAACAGATAATGATGGCAGCAATCAAGTAAAGCTATCACAATCAAATAAACAAGATGCCAATGCTTGGAAAATAGTTCAAGAAGGCAGTAAGATTGATTTCAAAGCCACTCAAGATAGCTCAGAAATTCCGGGAACTTTCAAAAAATTTGAAGGCAATATTATTTTCAACCCAGATAAACTTTCAGCTTCTAAAATTACAATGACAGTTGATACAAGTTCTGTTGCGGTTTCTTTTGCTGATTCAATTGAAATTCTCAAAAATGCCACTTGGTTAGCCACAACACAATTTCCTAAAGCAATATTTACAACTAATATGATTACCAGAATTAGCGACACCACTTATGTGGCATCTGGAACATTAACAATCAAAGGCAAAGCCACACCAATCAGCATCAACTTTAGTTTCCCAGAATATTCAGAAACCATGGGAAAAGCCACCGCAACAGGGTCTTTCACCATCAAACGCAGTGATTTCAATATTGGAGATAGAGATATTAAAAAAGCTAATGGTGTGAGAGAAGATGTTGTGATTAACTTTACTATTAAGGCTCAGAAATAATTAAAGAGGCCCTTAATTGCATTCATCATCCTTGATCCACTTGTGGATCTAGGATCTCATTAGTTTTAAATCTAAGGTTGAGACGCATAAGATCCTCGATTTTACTTTATAAAATCAAGGATCTTATGCGAAGTGGTAATTGTCAAAATAACTTCCGCAAGCCCCTTGCAAAAAATTAATTACCCCCTATCTTAACCAATCTCTTCTTTTAAAAATTCAATTAGAGAATAATCAAGCACATTAGACAGTTGCTTAAACACAATGGAGAAATGGCCGAGTGGCCGAAGGCGCTTTCCTGCTAAGAAAGTATACGGGTGACTGTATCGAGGGTTCGAATCCCTCTTTCTCCGCCAATATTTACTACAAACCAAAATCTCCACTCGATTTTTTGGGTTTTTGCCTATCGCCCCCAAGCCCAGTGTTAGCGGCTTAGGGCGGCATTATAGAATATGGTTTCAGCTGAACTTTTTTGTCTCCACTTTTTTAATTTTCTCAAAATCTCGGCTATTTTTCTCTCCGTTTCTCCGAATGGACTTTACTTTTGTGAAAAAGGTTAAGTCCTCAAAATCGTGTATTTACGGGATTTTATCGAAAATCAATTTTTGCCACTGCGTGAAATCGTTTTGTCTCATTCTCGAACTTTTCTCCAAGGCAAATTTACATCTTTTTCTTGATTAAAATCTTAATTATTGGTATTCTTTTTGCGCTGGGAGTTGCGCCGAATACAAGACTCTTCACGGGAAATAGGCTGTCAACACGCAGGGTTTGCGTGGTGGTGGCTCCTGGCAACAGAATTTAAAAAAGCCCCGCACAAAGCGAAATTTGTGCGGGGCTTTTTGCTATCAAAAGGCTAACTATCCAACAAGGATTTTGATTTCGTTTTTCAGATCTGAATAAATTTTTTGCATCTCTTCTACCCAGTTTTGTGGTGTGCTGTTATCCTTAATTTTTGGCTCAATAATTTTTGCATAATTAAATAATCTGTCAGCTCCAATATTTGCGGCAGTTCCTTTAATCGAGTGGACATAAAGCAATAAACTTTTTGCATCTTCATCTTCTTTTTTCTCAATAATTTTTTCCATCAACTCGTCAGTATCTCTGACAAATAATTTTAATATTGTTGCCTGATCTTCTTTGCTAAAATGTTCACCAAGAGCATTTTGATTTAGATTAAACAATCCATCGCCACCACTTAAATCTTCACCGCTATTTTGTTTCTCGATTTTTTTAATCAGGTAGTTTGCGATAATTTTTAACAGCAATTCAGGTTTAGTTCCTTTGATAAAATAATCTGTCATTTGGCATTCAAAGAAATGATGAATATCTTCTTTGTCGCCATCACCACTTAGTGCAATAATCGGCATCTCATCATGATGGCTGATTTTGTGCGCCGTTTCAATTGCTCTGATTTCTTTTGCAGCGTCATCGCCATCATGAGGCGGCATGTTAACATCCGTGATAATCGCATCAAAGTCTGACCTGCCTTTTGCATCGAGACTCTTTTGATAAATCTCTAGCAGCTCTTTTCCATCGCTTGCTTCAACCACAATAAGACCGGCAGCTTCCAAACTTCTTTTTGTAATCATTCGATTCATTTGCTGGTCATCTGCAAGAATAACTTTTTTGCCACACAATATTTTTAGATAATCTTCTTTTGCCCCCAGATAAGACATGTCATCTTGCGGATCGGTTATCCACTTGCTTACGCCACGATAAAGCAAATTATCTCTAGATGATTTGCTTAAGTAATAGCTGAAATCATTTTTAGACATCGCATCTTCTATGGCTTTTGAAAACGAGTCTCTGTTTAGCGAAGTAAGTGCAATTATTGGCACTTCTTTATCGTAAGACCTTATCCTTTTTGTTGCTTCAATTCCACTAATATCAGGCATTTGAACATCCATCAAAATCAACTGATATTTATTTTGTTTAGCCATACTAATAGCCTCTTTACCACTTCTTGCAATATCGCAAGAAACATAAAGCAGGATTTTTTCCAATTTCGATTTTGTGGTAATTAAGTTTACCTCTTGATCATCGACTAACAATATCTTCCTCTTTTTGCCCTCCAGCTTTGCTTTTCTGATTTCCTCTTCTGAAAGTTTTGGGAATAATAAAGAAAATCTTGTCCATTTTCCAAATTCAGATTCACAGATTATATCGCCGCCAAACATCTGCATATTTCTTTTGCAAAACGACAAGCCCAAACCCGTTCCCTCTTTTTTGCCAGAGGTGTAAAAATCACCGAATAATTTTGGAATGATGTGTGGTGGAATTCCTGGACCAGTATCGTTGACATAAATCACATTGTATTCCATACCGCCAACTGCTCTTCTTTCTGTGCCAATTGTAACAACCGAATCAGGAAATTGGTTTAGGTAATAAAGGGCATTTTTGAGAAGATTGAAAACGATGTAAGTTAAACGATCTGGAACTGCTTTGAGTAAAAAGTTATCCTCATCATTTCTTGGCGGCAGTAGTTTAACTTTGGATTTTTCTTCATCGTTTCGATAGCCGTATTTTTCAACTATCTCAGGTAAAATTTTCTCAGGTTCGAGATAAACAAAATCTTCAGGATCAATTTTCTTTTCGCTTAAATCACCAAGAATGATATTGATGATATTGTTGGCATTTGTAATTGAATCGCTGATGTGCGAGGTAAGATTTAAGAGTTTTGATTTTGCCGTTGGAATTATGCTGACACCTGGCACTATTGCGCTTTCGCTGTTATACTTAACCTGATAGCTACTTCCGTTTTGCTTATCGAGATCTGTAGCTAAATCATTAATTTGGCCACCAATCAGGTTAATGGTGTTAAGAGGGTTTCTAAGTTCATGTGCAATTGATCCAGCTAATGATTTGAAAATTTTTGCTCTTTCCTCGTTAGCTATACCCTTAGCGTTACTGTAACTGAAGACTAGACCCGACACAATCGCAAACGCGAAAGTCGATAAATATAAAATCAGATCAAGATTTGGATTTTGAACAACATCAGGAACAAAAAAGTTTAGACTGACCGCGTTATGGATTAAAAATGCAAATCCAACGCCAATTGCCAAATCAAATAAAAATACAAGCCAGTGCGGAACATACATGATCAGTATGTAAAGCATTATCAATTCCCACATCGGCCATGTTTTTATCATGTTATTGTTTAGTGCTGTCAGCGTGATCAAAAATGGCAAATTGTAAATCAGCATGAAATGCCAATAGACCGAGAAAAACTTCTTAAAAAATGGAGACCAATGATCTTTGGTTGCAAGTAGCAAGCAAATTAAGCCTGCACAAGTCTTGAGCGGGATTGTATCCCAAGGCATCTTGAAAACATAAAGGTGGAGAATTGCGAACAGCGGGTGTCCAACTGTTCCAACCAGTACTGCAGCTCTTAAGTTATCTTTCGTTATGAATGTTCCTTTAGTGAAGGCAAACCTTAAATAAGAAATTACATCTCGCCATAAACTCCGTTTAACATGCTCAGTCATTAAATTTTAATAGTCGTTGATTGCAAAAATTATAAAAATCCATTATAATCTGGTCTTTGTTATTTCAAAATCTTTTGGACCAAAAAAATGGTTGTGCAGCCAGTATTGTAGCTAATTTAGACACTGCTTATCAAGCAGAAAGACACTAAGATTATCAAGAAAGACTCCTACTGTCAAAAAATCGACCACTCCATCCACTAATTTTTAATAAAAAAAACCGCTTTTTGTCTCGAATTGAGACGATGGAGCTTGGACTGTCAGCCTTTAAAATAGGCATTTTTTGAAGTGTTTTGATACATGTGATCAGTTAACAGCCACTATAATAACGAAATTCCATGAATTTTATGCATAATCAGGCAGAATTAACAAATACTGCAGCGATCTTTGAAAAACAAATATGAGAGGTTTGAGTGGATGCTCCAAAGCTAAAACTAAAACGATATATCTCTCCCGAAGAAGTTCGCTCGAAGCTGCCTAAAGATGGAGGTCTAGGATTCTTATTTCACTCAACAGACTGGGATACATTAGCATTCGCCTACGACAATGTCAGAGAAAGAAGTCCATCATTTGAAAGAGAATTGTGGGATACTCCTCCTTTTGTAGCCTCTGAAATGTATGTCGGCGATGAAATGATCGGTGTTAATATCGCCATGCCGGTTCCAATTGATATGTGGATTGGAAGCTCAGGCGGTATGAGAGAATTTCGTGCAAAACAATTTTTTCCAGCTTTAGAACTTGCTGCTAAATGCAATTTGAGAATGGTGGCAATGGGTGCTTCAACTCCCTATGTTTGTAACTATGGTAAACTTCCGCGGCCTTTAGCAAATCCATTCATAACAACTGGTCATGCTGCAACCGCTGCTACCTTAAAAAAATGGGCAATCCACGCTGCCAATAAAACAAACTGTGATTACGAAAAAATCACTTTAGCAATTTTTGGTGCTGCTGGAAGACTTGGAAAAGCAGTCAGTCAATCAATTGCTTATTCATCTACTCCTCAAGAAATAATCCTGATCGATCTTTACGATAAAATGGCTCTGCTAAAAACTCAGGCAGAAGAATTGCTCAAAATAACAAAGCGCAAAGATTTAAAGGTTTCCATCTATTGCTTCGAAGCTGCAACTGCTATGCCAAGGTTTGATGGCGCAATTTTGGTGAGTAACAACAGCGTTCCTTACTTGACTGAGAACGATTTAAAAACAGCAAAATTTTGGATTGATGATTCTCACCCTCGTGCCGCAAGTCTTGAAGCAGAGCTTGGTTCAAGAAATGATACTCTTTATGTTGAATGTTATGCCAGAGGACCGGAAGGTTTTAACACTGGCTTCCCTTTTAGATTACCAAGCTCTCAGGATTGCTATACTTGCTGCGCTGAAGGTTATGTTGCATGGAAAGAAGGAATCAGTGAAGACTTTGTGACTGGCATTCCTGATGTTGAAAAAATTGATCTGGTCGATCGTCTTTTAGATAAATACAAATTTCATCTCGGACCATTCTCTGGTAAAAACGGAGATCTGATAACTAACATGTCTGTTTACGAAGAAAAACAAAAAAACCGAATTTTACATCTTACTTAAATCTAGATCAAAACTCTGAGCAATATGATCAACTAGCTTTTCGTTAACTTGGCTACTTACCGCAGTTAAGGCCTCTTCTCTGGTCATTAATCCTTCTCTAACATCTCTTGCCAAAGGAATTACATAAGGATGCAAGTTGTATTTCTTTTGGTGAATTGCGATGCCAAGAGAATTTAGCTGACAATTTGTAGAGCAAGAATCGGTGCTTTTCATTTTACGCCAATCAAGTTCTCTTTCGATTGTTTCGTAAACTTCATGCTCGTTGTATTTGTTGTATTCGAAGAACGGCACAAGATTCATTCTCATAATTTTTAGCTTCTTCCATAGCGAAATGTTAAAGCTGTCGATCACATCATTTTTACCGAGTGCTTTAAGCAGATTGATCATTGGCATAATCATGTTTTTGTAAACATCCGTCAGCCCATCAAATTTTGAATTCATGTCATATTTTTTCTGCCTTAACTGTCCTGGAGTTGTGCCAACCACAATGTTTGGAATGTCTTTTTCTGCAGCAAGCCTGATTGAATGCAAAGCGATTTGAGTAAAGCAAGGCCAGCACGCATGACCAATCATAAACGCCAATTCTTTTGAACTTTCTTTAAGTCCGGAATTTTCAAAGCTGGCATTGAACATAGTTTTGTTCAAATTCCACGATGGTTTGTAAACGATGTGATCAACGTTAATTTTTTTAAGAACTCTGTCGATGTTGGCGTAAGTTTCTGGTGGGATAAAATAATTATCGAAGGTGAAGGCAAGAACTCTTAGTTTGTAATGATTGGCCAGTCTATAAAGCATGTAGGTGCTATCTTTGCCACCACTATAAAGCACCATGCAGTCGTAAGGATGTTTTTTGCTAACTTTTAATGTGGCGAGCATTTTTTTCTCTAAAGCAACATAGTCGCGATCTAGATATTGTTTTTCTTTTTCGTAATCAGTGCAAAAATTACAGACACCATCTTTACCAAACGAAATGTTTGGAATCTGTGATGTTAGGATACATCTTGTGCAAGTTTTTATTTCCGCCATAAGTGATTCGCAAATTTTGATTAAACACCAATCTAATTTGCGAAAATTTTACAGCATAATCAGCCTAACACAAGAAAAAACGATTATAGCTTCCCTTTAAAGCTGCTGATGTAGTGAAAATGACCAAACTAAAAGCCCCACAATTCTTTTTGTTCTTGCCATAACTCTGGGATTTTTCCTATTAACATGTCTTGTAATTTTAAGGTGCGTGGCTGAGTTCCATTTAAAATTTCTCTGATTATTTCCGGCGCAATAAAGTTTAGATTGAAAACTCTACTTACATAAGCGCCTGTTATTTTTTCTCTTCGCGCAATATCAGCAAGTGAACCAATTTTTCCTTCGTCTAGCTCCTTTTTCCACCTATGAGCTTTAGCAAAGGCCTTGATAATTCTCTCATCAAAATTTTTTTCCATATCGTCCTTATCAATATTTTTTGGCACAATCACAATTGCAGTGCCGCCACGTTTTGCGATTTTCATTGGAACGAAGATTTTTATTACATCGCTTTCTGTGTTCATAGTTTAAATAAATTCGTTTGATAAAGAGCCAAGTCCTTCTTTAAAGATATCGATATTCAATCCTTCGGGCTGAATCACTACTTGCTTTATCAAGAGATTTACTATTCTGGCTTGCTCGACCGGAAATAATTCATCCCAGATTGTTTCGATATTTTGAAAATACTCGATGACAGTGTTTGATGGCATTGTGCCTTTGATTTCAGATATAGTTTTAGCAACCACTTCGGGCTTTTTTAGAATATTAAGCAAACGACCAACAACCAGTTTTTCGATCTCTCCAGCTGGCACTCTGCCGACTTTGCACGCATCGTTGTTTCCTTTGTGACTAGCGGCGCAAATGTAATAACGATATCTGACACCACCTTTAGATGTGTATGTTGGGGTCATTTTGCCGCCACAAATTCCGCAATTCATAACACCCTTTAAAAGCGGAACCATATTAATTCGCGCTATTGGTGTTACGATTTTTTCTTCTCTTTCTTTCTCAATTATCTGATTGGCTTTTTGCCAAATTTCATAAGGAATTATTGCTTCATGCATTCCATCATAAACTTTTCCTTTGTGCGTTACTTTGCCGGCATAAAGTGGGTTTTCGATAATTCTTCTAACATTAGATTTATTAAAATTTTTGCCTTTTTGAATATTACCTTTGTTTGAAATCCATGTTTTGGTGGTGAAATTCATTTTATTTAACTCTCTTGCAGTCTCGGTTATCGACTCATTTTCTATAAAAAGTTCAAAAAGAGTTTTTACTGTTTCTGACTCTTCTTTGTTGATGAATAGTTTTCCTTCTTTTGCATCGTAACCAAGAGGGATCGTGCCACCCATCCACATCCCTTTCTTTTTAGAAGCCTCAATCTTATCGCGAATTCTTTCACCAGTTAACTCTCTTTCATACTGAGCAAAACTAAGAACGATGTTGAGCATCAATCTGCCAATTGAATCATCGGTGCTAAAACTTTGCGTTACAGAGGCAAAAGTGACATTGTATTTATCAAACAATTCGATGATTTGCTGAAAATCAAAAAGCGATCTGCTTAAGCGATCAATTTTGTAAATAACTACGCAGTCAATTTTTCCTTTGGCAATATCCTCAAAAAGTCTTTTTAGTGCCGGACGATCTAAATTTCCTCCTGAGAATCCTCCATCATCATAATATTCAGGCACTAAAACCCAGCCTTTGGCAACTTGCGAAGCGATAAAATTTTCACCAGAAAGTCTTTGCGCATCAATTGAGTTAAAATCTTGCTCAAGTCCATCTTCGCTTGATTTTCTTGTGTAAATTGCGCACCGGATTTTTTTCTTTTTTGCTAAATCATTTTCTGTCACTTGGTTTTCTTGGATATTTTTCATACGATTATTTTGATCTTAATTTAAAAAATTTCGGACCATTCCACTTTGTGCCGGTGATTTTTTTGGCTATCGATGAAAGACTTTTGAATTTTTGCCCTTGGTATTCGAAACAGTCTTTTAAGATCATCACTTCGTGCATCACGCCTTGCCATTCACGACAAAGTTTAGTTCCGGGCATTAAATCTGTTTGGCGATTAAGTGAGCTTATCGGCGCTCCTTGCGCTATCTCTAACAATCTATTTTTTGATTCTTCTTCTAAGCCACCAAAAGCTAATTCTTGTAAGCGGTAGGCAATTCGTGGTTTGAGATATTCTTTGTTTGCACTAGGACTAGCCGGTTTTGGCATAATGCTGCTGTAAAGTTGCCTTAACTCTGGAGCAGATTGATTTTCAAGATCGAGTATTTGACGAATAATTGATTTGTTCATAGCACCAAGTCTTTGTTAGTATTAAAGTCAGTGCTATGAAGGCTTCGCAGCGGTTCTTTATCAAGTTGAATCTGCTCTTTTTTGGTTGATTTTTTGTCTTCTAATCGGTAAATTCCTCTTGCAAGAATTGCAGCGATTTCGGATAATCTTTCTTCTTTTTTGATGTCGTTTTCAATTTTAGTTTGTATCTTCATATGGTAGCGGTTTTTTTATAAAAAATTCTCCCCTATATGAGAAACGATCCGCTATTCACCCGCAACCTACTAGACCTTCGAACCATTTCCTTTAACGACACAAGCAACGACAATCATCACCAATTTGTTCATTTTTAGACACAAAATGAGACAATTGCAAAAATCTCATATCAAAACATTTACAAAAATTATTGTAATCTGATAAGATTTTTAAGGTTATTTTAAGATTGGAGTGTCGCGCCTTTTATCACCTCATTGTAGGCGAGTGAGAGATTTTGATGTTTTAAATGTCCTAAGTTTATCACCCGATCGGCACAACGCTCTGCCACCTAAAGCGTTAACGACATGGAAGCAAAAATTAAAAAGCTGATCCGCAGCACCCCAGAGGAAGACCTCAAATCCCTGCTTGATAAATATGAGCTAAAATTGCCCGAAGATTTTAAGTGGCAGAATGGCACGAAGAAATATCACTCCCAACTTTTTAATTCGATTTGGAATCTTGATGATGAAGAGCGCAAAGCTCATCTTTTTGAAATAATTGAGCGCGTTCATGAAATGATTGATGAGCTTGGACAAGCAAATCTTCTGGCGTGTCCAACAATTGCAAGTAACGACAATTTTCTTAGTTTAAAAAGCGAACATTCGCGCTGCATTTGGGCACTGCAAAATCATCCACAAGAATTTGAAAAAGCCGAATATTGCGCATCACTTGATTACAAAAGAAAATCGCGTGAATGGAGTTCTTTTGTTGCGCCTTCGATGCGAGAAATTCACAACAGCAAAGAGCATCTAGAAGAATTTAAGCAGTCGGTTCTTGAGTGCTTTAACATCAGCAAAAAAATCAAAGTTGAAATTTTTGAGAGAATAAAAACTGATCATACCGACAAAGAAATCGCCATCTTCCAGCTAATCGCCTATCATGACGGATTGCACAAATCACTTCAAACTTTTGAAAAAGAAGAAGTCGTCACAAAATATTTTCCAACAGTAAATGAATTTTCAATCAGCTACGAACCTCACACTGGCATTGTTGAGGTTGTTTCTGATTGCAAAGAAAATCGCGGCAAACTTGCCAAAGCATTCGTTAACACTTTTCTAAAAGCCGAAGACGAGGTTGATGAAATTCCAATCAAAAAATTTGATCTCTCAAAGCTGAAGGTTCCTTACAATTTCATGAAAGATGTTGATCCAAGTGATTTGATTGATGATGTAAAAGTAACGCTGCTCAAACTGCAACCGCTCGATAGCAGAAATTCAACAACTCTTGAAGCGCTTTTTAGAGATCACCGCTCCATTTATTCTTTGGCGCAGGATTGGTATGCTCAATATAATCCGCTTCATGGCTCCTTTACTATCAAGAAAGCCAGACTTTCGATCAAATTTAAACCAACGGATAAAAATCCGCGCGGAAAACTTTTACATGTTAACATCACTGATCCCAATGGATGCGACTTGAAAGACCGGTCAGAAAGAGAAAAGATGATAGGAAATAAATATTTAGAAAAATGGGGTTTAATGGAAAGAATCTGACGCCGCAAATATGCAAATTGTTGATGGAGAT
>Ga0214919_10000998_pt1 | contig 47755 bp, 37 predicted proteins | sample LL1503_MetaG_FD_177994 | JGI IMG/M metagenome (GOLD analysis project Ga0214919, IMG submission 177994) | Freshwater microbial communities from Lake Lanier, Atlanta, Georgia, United States - LL-1503 | ecosystem: Environmental > Aquatic > Freshwater > Lake | place: USA: Georgia | collected...
AGACACTAACTGGTTTTTGGGATGCTTCTAGAACATTTGTAAACAATAATAGTGCTAGTTTAACCAATGTTTATAATTTAACTGCTAATTATACTTCAGTTTATAGTACCGTTAGCTCTAATAGTGCTAATTGGAACTATCAAGGTACAGACATCAAGACACTAACTGGTTTTTGGGATGCTTCTAGAACATTTGTAAACAATAATAGTGCTAGTTTAACCAATGTTTATAATTTAACTGCTAATTATACTTCAGTTTATAGTACCGTTAGCTCTAATAGTGCTAATTATATTTTAAATGGTGGTAATACGAGAAATTCTAATTTAGTACTAGGAACTAATGATAATTTTAACTTAAAATTAGAAACTAATGGAATTGATAGATTAATAATATCTTCCACTGGTGAAATATCAGCAATTGGAAATCTACAAACAGTCACAACCACAGAAACAAAGGCAACTCCATCTATTGTTACCAGTACTTTAACTTTAGATTTAACATCCGCTACGTTATTTGTGGTTAATTTAAATTCCGACATAACAACATTTAATCTTTCTAATCCTCCCACGTCACCAAAGGTTTATGGATTTACACTTCAATTTATAAATGATGGTACATCAAGGTTAATAAGTTGGCCGAACAACGTATATTGGGAAGATTCTATATTACCCGATACGTCAATCACACTAAATAAAGTTGATACTTTTGTATTCATAACGCATGATGGAGGAACTAAGTACTATGGATCACACGCAATAAAAAATGCTTAATTTTTAGTCTTGACTTTTTTGTATATTTTATATTTATTATATATAAAATATGCATTTATTAGATCAAGAATTAAATTTAATGATTAAGGGTAGATTTGACGAGGCTTGGAAAATATCTCAAAAGTTAGAAAAAAAAGACCCAAACGACATAAGACACCAATTTAATAGAGGTTGGTTTCTAATAAATCAAGGTAAATTTCAAGAAGGATTTCAACTTCTGGATGCTGGTAGATTTATAAACGTATATGGAGATACTAAACCAAATACAAATAAACCAATATGGAATCAAGACGATTTAAACGATAAAATAGTAATTTTATATTTAGAGGGTGGTTTGGGGGATCAAATGATACATGTTAGATTTGCAAAACAGTTACATGAGAGGGGTGCCAAATGTATAATTAGTAGCGACCCATCATTACATTGTTTATTTTCGAATATGGATGGCGTTCATAGATGTATAACTAGAAATGATATACCTATTACATATCATGATTTTTGGATTCCTTCATTTAGTGCGGGTTGGTTGCTGGGAAACACATTTGAAAATTTACCAAATAAACCATATATAACATCAAACGTGAATAGTGATCAAGTATGGAAATCTGTAATAAATAGCGATAAGGTAAAAATTGGTATAAGATGGAGTGGTAATCCACAATTCGAACATCAACAATTTAGATTATTTCCCGCTGAAAATTTAATAAAGTTTTCAAAATTTGAAAATATTCAATTATATTCTTTACAAAAAGACTCAGACGTTAAAGAATTACCGGACAATATAATTGATCTTCAGCATTTATTAATTTCTTGGCGGGATACTGCATCCGCTATAGCAAATTTAGACTTAGTTATTACGTCGTGTACCAGCATAGCTCATTTAGCTTCCGCTATGGGTAAACCAACGTGGGTGGTAGTTCCTATATTACCATATCATATTTGGGCTTATGGGGATAAACATACCCCATGGTATCAGAATACAACAAGAATTTTTAGACAAAAAAAGTTTGGAGATTGGAGTGATACATTCAAAGAAGTTGAAAAAGAATTGATTAAAACGTTTAAACTGAAATGAATTATATTTCTCAAGTTTTTACTCCAACAAGTTTAGAACATGCAAAAAATATTTGCTTAACACCAGATCAAAGTGATCCTGATAAATTCATAAACGAAACAAATTTTTTTATAAATTTTGTAAAAGAAAATTATATAAATTCAAATAGTTGTGTTGCAGATTTTGGATGTGGTATGGGCAGAGTTAGTAAGCAATTAATTGAACAAATTGGTTGTGATGTAGTTGGTTTTGATATTAGTTACCCAATGCTTCTTACTGCGAAAAATTATATAAATAATGATAAATTTGATCATATAAAATATGATAAACACGTTAAAACATTTAATAAAAAATTTGACGTAGTTATAAGCATTTTGGTTTTACAGCATAGTGAACATCCACAAGAAGATCTTATATTTATAAAAAATATTTTAAAACCTGATGGTATTTTTATATTAGTAAACGAAACCAAAAGGTTTATTCCAATCGATATAGAAAATAAACATGTAGTTTGGTATGACGATGGAATTGATATAGAAAAATTAACTTCTGATCATTTTATACCTTTATCTAAAAACAAATATTATAACAGAAAAGATAATTGTTTGACAATTTATAAAAATAAATTACAATAAATTTATACTATGAATAAACAAAAAACATTACACCTAGTGGCCGGATTACCAAGAAGCGGATCAACCATGTTGATCAATATTCTGAGGCAGAATCCTTCAGTTGATGGTGTAGCGGTAAGTTCCTTATGTCCCGTTATAAATGCCGTACATTCAAATTGGGAAAATTTAGAAGCAAATAAAGAATTTCCAAACGAAACCGCAAAAATAGATACTTTAAATTCTATTTTGTTTGGATATCACAAATCATGCAAAAAAGAGATTATCTTTGATAAAGACAGAATGTGGATATCAAAAATTCCATTATTAGAAAATATTCTACAGAAAAAAGTTAAAATTTTATGTCCCGTTAGAAATCCAGCTGAAATTTTATCATCATTTGAAAAAATAAGAAGAAGCAATCCAACACAATTAATTTCTGGAGATTCGGGGCATTCTACCATTGCGGCTAGATGTATGTATTATTCAAACCCCGATGGCATCTTGGGACTATCTCATGCTTTAATTAAAGATGCGATAACCATGGGGTATTTGGATCGATTATTGTTTATAGATTATAATCGTTTTTGTAATTCTCCTAAAAGTCATTTAAAAAGAATTTATGATTTTTTTGAATTACCATCATTTGAACATGATTTTAAAAATATAAATCAAAAAGAAACATATAATGATTTAGCAACTGGACATCCGAATTTACATAAAATTAAACCAAGTTTGGAAAAAACTACGACAAATTGCGTAGATTATATAGGTCTAGATCTATATCAACAATATAATAGAGAAATTTTTTGGGATGCTTGGATTTAATGAACTTAAATTCGACATTAAATTTTTCTCATGATAAGCAAATAGAATCCGCTTATATAATCTCATTACCAAATAATGAGATTTCGAAAAAACATACTAAAAAATGTATAGAGTCCTGTGAAAAAATAAAGTTAAATTATAAAATACAAGAAGGTTTCGATGGAACTGATAAAAAAACAATTAAAATTCCTAAACATTTAAAAAATCAAAGTTGGGTTAATTGGATTAAAGTATTAAATCAAAATTTAAAAATAACGGAGGTGTGTTGTTTTTTAAGTCATTTATCTTTATGGATAAAGTGTATAGAATTAGATAAACCAATAATAATATTAGAGCATGATGCTCTAATGTTAAAACCATTTAACATTCATAATATACCAAATTGTATAATATATTTAGGATCAAATTACCAAATAAAAATAAATAATTTTAATATGGTATATGGACAACTAAATCAAAATTATAGATTTATGTATTGTGCTCATGCATATTCTATAGATCCGTTTATAGCTAAAAATTTAGTATCAAATGTAATAAAAACCGGAATAACGCACTCTTTAGATGCTTACATAAGATCAGATTTATTTGCAATACATCAAGAAGGATTTTACGCATATAATGATGATGAAAACAACACCACAATACATGATTGTGAAAATTTAATGTTAAAAAATTACATAAATTAAAAATGAGACGATTAGATATAATATTAAGAACGTGTTCAAATTCAAAACTTGAAAATAATTTAAAAACGCAAAACTACAAAAGAATTTGTGGTGATTCTAGAGAAGAAATGATATTTAATTGTTTAATATCACTAATTCAATCTATTAATAATTGTAATTTTGATATACACTTTACAATTTTAGATGATAATTCGTCTAAATCATTTATAACTAAAGTTAAAATTCTATTAGAAAAATGTAATAAACCGTCAGAAATAATAAGTTTAAAAGATAAAGGATTTAACAATTCAGCATATGAACAATTTTTATTAGCTTCTAAATGTGAGGATTTAGTATATACGGTAGAAGACGATTACATACATGAAATTAATGCTATAAATTATCTATTAGGATCTTTTTTTCATTTAGAAGACAGATTAAAACAAGGCATTGCATTATTTCCATTTGATTGTCCATTCAGATATGAAACTAATTCTGAACAATCAACAATATTATTACATGACGGAATACGTTATTGGAGACATGTATCACATACAACAAATACTATATTTTCAAAATCTAGTTTTTTTAAAGATAATTTTAAAATATTCGAAAATTTAGCAAAAAACTATCCACAAGTTAATGAAGATCATACTATAAATACATTATATAAAAAATTATTTGATACTGATAATAATAAAATAAATTTATTTAGTCCAATACCATCTATAGCATATCATTTATCATATGCTAATCCGGTTGAAATTAAAACCGATCATTTATCGTGGAGAGATTTATGGCATAACGATTCCAAAATAGATTTAATTGATGGATGGTTTTTATATAAATTTTTTTACTATGATATTGTTAACAGATTAAATGATGATTCTGTAATTTACGAAATAGGAAGTTGGATGGGTAAATCCACTATAGGAATGGCGTTGATGAATAAAAAACTCAATAAAAAATGTAAAATTCATGCAATTGATACGTGGCAAGGAAGCGATGAACAGAAACATAAAGAGGTTATTAATAATTTAAAAAATAAAAATACAACTTTATATATAAGATTTTTACATAACTTAGAAATTTTTAATGTTAAAGACTCTATCATACCTATTAAAAAAACAAGCATTGAAGCATCGCTAGAGGTTAAAAATAAAAGCGCAGATCTCGTTATAATAGACGGGTCGCATCAGTATAATGACGTTTTAGATGACATAAAAGCATGGATCCCAAAAGTTAAAACCGGAGGAATATTAGCAGGAGATGATTTCTCAGATGGATGGCCTGATGTTAAAAAGGCTGTTATTGATTTTTTTGGTGAAAGTAATTTTAACATTCACGGTAGCACTTGGTATAAAATTATAGACTAATGTTTTCTGTTAATGATAAAATAAATAAAAACGTTTTAGTTTCATGTGATCATGGATTGATGATCGTAAATAGATTTGATTTTGATGAAAATAAAGTAGGAAATGGACAATTTTTATTAGATCATGGAAATAATTGCACATTAGAAGCTCAAAAAAGTTTTGAATATATTAAAAATAAGGAAAATCCAATAATATTTGATATTGGAGCAAATATAGGAACATATTCCACTTGGATGGCTAGAATTTTTCCAAATGGGAAAATATATTCATTCGAACCTCAACGTATAATATTTCAAATGTTATGTGGGAATATAGCAATTAATAATTTTGATAATTGCTATACATATAACGCCGCTATCGGAAATATAAATGGTTCATTGGAAATAGAAGAACCAAACTATTATAAACAACAAAGTTTTGGTAATTATAATGTTTGCGATAAAACTGACAATATTAAAAATATAATAGATATATTTAAATTAGATTATTTTATAAAAAAATATAAAATTAAAACTGTAGATTTTATTAAAATAGATGTGGAAGGAATGGATATTGAGGTTTTATTTGGAGCAATGAATATTTTAAAAAAACAAAAACCATCATTACTAATAGAATATACTAACGATAAACAATCAAGTTTAGATGAAATAATTAAAATATTAAAAGATATCAATTACTCATTTGAAATTTTAGATAGAAATATATTAGCTAAACCCAATTAATATGAATAAAATTGAAAAAAATATCTTTATATGTTGGGACGATAAAGATGTTATCAATCATAACTCTCCATTAATTTCTAATGGATTAAGAAAAGTAATAGAGTTAAACCCAGAATGGAAAGTTAATATATACGATTCGAAAGAAATTGATATTTATCTTAAAAATGTTTTGTCTCAAAAAGATTATATTTTAATGAAAGATAAACACATTGTAGAAAAATGTGACCTCTGGAGATTATATAAAATTTATAATGAGGGTGGAATGTATATAGATATTGATAGATTTTATAATATAAGTTTATCAGATATTCTTGATGATAATACAAAATGTGTATTACCTACATATTTAGATCATGATTTCTCACAAGATTTCATGTTAAGCGAATCAAATAATCCAATATATTTAAATACTATAGAATTAATATTACAAAGACGCCGACAGGGTAATAAAAATATATATTTTCTCGGTCCACAGACGTATATGCATTCAATAACTAAATTAATATGCGGACAAGAAATTAATTCTAATCCTGGAGTAGATATATTTAATCAAATTAGAGATACATTGAAACAATATCCATTCATAAAAACATACAGAGAATCAAGTCCACACAATACTGTCGTATATAACAATACAAGTGATATTTTAGATTGGGAAAAACTTAAAAAAGAATTTTATGCTAGTTATGGAATAAAACATTGGACGGGAGAATGGTAATATGAAGAAAATAAAATTACCAAAAATATTTCAACCATATTATTGTGATGATCTTATTAGGCTTGGAAAAAACAACGATGGCGGATATCTAATTAATAAACAAGACGTTTTAACGACAAAAAAAATTATAAGTTTTGGAATTGGGAAAGATTGTTCATTTGAACAAGATTTTACAAATATAAATGATTGTGAACTATATGCTTTTGATATTAATGAGTTAGAAGATAATATTAAACCATTTTTTAATAAAAAAAGAAAATTTAAAAAACAAAATATTAATAATTCAGATTTAAATAATATTTTAAATTCAGATAAAATATTTTTAAAATGCGATATAGAAGGATCGGAATATGAATTATTAGATAAATTAATTGAACATAATAAAAAATTTATCGGATTAGTTATTGAATTTCATGAAATTACTAACAATGAAAATTTTAATAAACTAACTAATTTTATTAGTAAAATAGATCAAAAATTAATTCATACTCATATAAATAATTATTTTTATTATAAAATGCAAACTCAAAATATTCCCGATATTTTAGAATTAACCTTTACTAATTCAATAAATATAAAGTATAAAAAAGAATTAAAACTTCCAAATGCTTTAGATATGCCAAATAATTCTAATGATGAAGAATTTGAAATATATTTTGATTAAAATATACTTGTAAAATTTAAAAACTATTATAATATAAATATATGATACCGGAACATAAAAAATTAAACATGGGTTGTGGTTTTAAAAAATTAAATAACTTTTGGAATGTGGATTTTAATAAAAACTGTAATCCAGATGAAGTTGTAGACTTTGAAACAACTCCTTTTCCATGGGAAGATAATTTTTTTGATGAAATTTTAGCTGATAATTGCATTGAACATTTGGGACAATCTCCTAAAAAGTTTTCTGAGATAATCAGAGAGATGTATAGAATTAGTTCGACTGATTCTATGTGGACGATAATCGTACCACACCATAGATGTGATAACTATTGGGATGATTTTACTCACGTAAGAACAATTACGGAAAATACATTTAAACATTTTGATAGAAAGATGAATTTAGAAAATATAAAAAATAATATCGGTGCAAGCACTCATGGATTAAATTACGATCTAGATTTAGAAGTTATAGACGTAAAATATGATATAACATATCCATTCAGAAATAAATTAGAATCTGGAATAATAGGCAACATGCAATTAAACATAGACTTAAATACTATGAATAACGTAGCAGAAAGAGTTACTATTTTCATCAAAGTTCATAAACCGATTAGATATAAAAATGGTATTTTATAATAATGTATGATTACATATTGTAAATATTGTAAATGGCGGATATCACATTAAAATCTAAAAGAATAGATGAATTACCAACTACAGCTACTTTAAATGGTAACGAATTATTTCCAATTTCGCAAGATGCAGTAACAAAAAGAGCAGATTTTGATTTAATTCTTAATTGGATTAGAAGTAAAGAATTTTCAACATACGTATATTCTAATAGTGCTAGTTTAAACAATGTATTTAGTTTAACAGGTAATTATACTTCAGTTTATAGTACAATTACTGGTATTTCTTCAGTTTGGAATGCATCTAGGACATATGTAAACTCAAATAGTGCTAGTTTAAACAATGTTTATTCTTTAACGAGTAACTATGCTTCAGTTTATAGTACGGTTAATGTTATTTCTTCATTTTGGGACTCATCTAGGACATATGTAAACTCAAATAGTGCTAGTTTAAACAATGTATTTAGTTTAACAGGTAATTATACTTCAGTTTATAGTACGGTTAATGTTATTTCTTCATTTTGGGACTCATCTAGGACATATGTAAACTCAAATAGTGCTAGTTTAAACAATGTATTTAGTTTAACAGGTAATTATACTTCAGTTTATAGTGCGGTTAATGGTATTTCTTCATTTTGGGATGCCTCTAGGACATATGTAAACTCTAATAGTGCTAGTTTAAACAATGTATTTAGTTTAACAGGTAATTATACTTCAGTTTATAGCAAGGTTCAAAGCAGCTCTGCAAATTGGGATCTAGTATATTCTGGAGGTTATCAAGGTACGGATATTAAACAAATAACAGCTTCATTCGTTAGGGATGGTGGTAATACGAGAAATTCTAATTTAGCGATAGGAACAAACGATAATTTTAACTTAAAATTAGAAACTAATGGAATTGATAGATTAATAATATCTTCCACTGGTGAAATATCAGCAATTGGAAATCTACAAACAGTCACAACCACAGAAACAAAGGCAACTCCATCTATTGTTACCAGTACTTTAACTTTAGATTTAACATCCGCTACGTTATTTGTGGTTAATTTAAATTCCGACATAACAACAGTTAATCTTTCTAATCCTCCCACGTCACCAAAGGTTTATGGATTTACACTTCAATTTATAAATGATGGTACATCAAGGTTAATAAGTTGGCCGAACAACGTATACTGGGAAGAATCTATACCACCCGATACGTCAATCACACTAAATAAAGTTGATACTTTTGTATTCATAACACATGACGGGGGAGCTAAGTATTATGGATTCACATCAGGAAAGAATTTTTAATTATGAAAAGATATTGTCAAGTAGAAAATAATCAAGTTATTGTATGTATGGAGTCACTACCCACATCTTGGAAAAATATAACAAACTTTCATTTAGCATCGGATGATTTTGCTAGAGAAAATGGTTGGTATCCATGTGAAATAATAAATGATGGTAAAGAAGTTGTAGTATCATCTAGTTATGAAATAACAGAAGATAAAACGGTAAAAGAAATTATAATAACCAGAGATAAAAACGAAGAGGAAATACAACGAGAAAAAAATAAAACACAAAACGAACAATGGCGTATCGTGAGAAGTAAGAGGAATGATCTATTAACATACTCGGATAAACAAGTTACATCCGATAAGTGGGAATCCATGAGTTTAAATTTAAAAATGGCATGGAAAAACTACAGAACTTTATTACTCGATATACCGCAATCATTCTCCGATCCAGATTCGATAGTATGGCCCACATTCGAAGAAGAATATAAAAAGATAACGGATGTAAATATTAATAATACGATATAAGTAGTTTTTATAAAAAATGAGTTCCGTATCACAAAAATTATTAACGATTAGACAAAAAAAATTAACATCATTACTTTATGTGTGGGGTGATAATTCAGATTCTCAAATTGGAAATAAAGGAGTACCTAACCAAGCCTCTCTGTTTCCGGTAAATGTATCAGGCAATAATTCTTGGACATCTATTAGTACTGGATATTCACATACAGCCGCAATAAGAAGTGATGGTGCTCTTTTTACTTGGGGGAGTAATACTTCTGGTAGATTAGGAGATGGTACAACAGTTAGTAAATCGTCTCCCGTACAAATTGGAACTCCTTCATCATGGACATCGGTTGATGCTGGTCTTTCACATACATTAGCAATAAGAAGTGATGGTGCTCTTTTTGCTTGGGGGTATAATAATGGTGGTAGATTAGGAGATGGTACAACAGTTAGTAAATCGTCTCCAGTACAAGTTGCATCTCCTTCATCATGGACATCGGTTTCTGCTGGAAATTCACATACATTAGCAATAAGAAGTGATGGTGCTCTTTTTGCTTGGGGTATTAATGGTTCTGGTAGATTAGGAGATGGTACAATAGTTAATAAATCCACTCCCGTACAAATTGCATCTCCTTCTTCTTGGACATCGGTTTCTGCTGGTGGTTCACATACAGCCGCAATAAGAAGTGATGGTGCTCTTTTTACTTGGGGTAGTAATGGTTCTGGTAGATTAGGAGATGGTACAAATTATAGTAAATCATCTCCCGTACAAATTGCATCTCCTTCTTCTTGGACGTCGGTTTCTGCTGGTGGTTCACATACAACCGCAATAAGAAGTGATGGTGCTCTTTTTACTTGGGGTCTTAATACTTTTGGTAGATTAGGAGATGGTACAACAGTTAGTAAATCGTCTCCCGTACAAATTGGAACTCCTTCATCATGGACATCGGTTGATGCTGGTCTTTCACATACATTAGCAATAAGAAGTGATGGTGCTCTTTTTGCTTGGGGGTATAATAATGGTGGTAGATTAGGAGATGGTACAATAGTTAGTAAATCCTCTCCCGTACAAATTGCATCTTCTTCATCATGGACATCGGTTAGTGCTGGACTGGCACATACATTAGCAATAAGAAGCGATGGTACTCTTTTTACTTGTGGTGCCGGCATTGCTACTGGTAGATATTCAAGTATTGTTACACCCGCTAAATTAAATAATACATATTGGAAAAGTTTAAGCATATCACAACATGCAGCTGGAGTAACTACTAATGGAAAACTTTTTACTTGGGGTAGAAATTTGGAGGGTCAATTGGGAGATAATACTAATGTAGATAAAATTACTCCGACTGAAGTTCCATCGGTATTTCCAGGATTTTCTAAAATAAAAATATCCGCCGCAATAAGAAATGATGGTGCTCTTTTTTCTTGGGGGAGTAATTCTGACGGCCAATTAGGAGATGGTACAGTAATTTATAGATCATCTCCAGTACAAATTGGAACTTCTTCTTGGACCTCTGTTGATGCTGGAGATAGACATACATTAGCAATAAGAAGTGATGGAAGACTTTTTGCTTGGGGTCATAATACTACCGGTCATTTAGGACTTGGAGATACTGTTTATAGATCATCTCCCGTACAAGTTGGAACTTCATCTTGGACATCGGTTTCTTCTGGATATAAAAGTACAACCGCAATAAGAAGTGATGGAAAGCTTTTTACTTGGGGGCGAAATTCTTTTGGCCAATTAGGAGATGGTACAGTAATTTATAGATCATCTCCAGTACAAATTGGAACTTCATCTTGGACATCGGTTGATGCTGGTCTTTCACATACAGCCGCAATAAGAAGTGATGGAAAGCTTTTTACTTGGGGGCTAAATGATGATGGTAGAATAGGAGATGGTACACTAATTTACAGATCATCTCCCGTACAAATTGGAACTTCATCTTGGACATCGGTTTCTGGTGGATTTAGACATACAGCCGCAATAAGAAGTGATGGTGCTCTTTTTGCTTGGGGTAGTAATTCTTTCGGTCGATTAGGAGATGGTACAACAGTTAGTAAATCCTCTCCCGTAAAAGTTGGAGCTTCATCATGGACATCTGTTAGTGCTGGAGTATATCATACAGCCGCAATAAGAAAAGATAGTGCTCTTTTTGCTTGGGGTAATAATGGTTCTGGTCAATTGGGAGATGGTACAATAGGTAATAAATCCTCTCCCGTACAAGTTGCATCTCCTTCATCATGGACATCGGTTGATGCTGGTCCTTCACATACAGCCGCAATAAGAAGTGATGGTGCTCTTTTTTCTTGGGGGTATAATAAATCTGGTAGATTAGGAGATGGTACAGTAATTTATAGATCATCTCCCGTACAAATTGGAATAGGTCTTACTGGGTGGAATCAAGCTAATGTTGGACCAAAACATACCACAGCAATAACAACTGATGGAAAACTTTTTACTTGGGGGTATAATAATAATGGTCAATTGGGAGATAATAATACACCTTATAATAAATCATCCCCCGTTCAGCTCGGAACATCATCTTGGACATCTGCTGGCGCATACACAGCAATAAGAAAAGATGGTGCTCTTTTTACTTGGGGGGCTAATAACTATGGTCAATTGGGTAGCAATATCTCCGACTCAATATTACCTTCAAGATCATCTCCAGTACAAGTTGGAGCTTCATCATGGACAGCTGTTAGTGAAGGCACCTTCCATAGAGCAGCAATAAGAAAAGATGGTGCTCTTTTTACTTGGGGGAATAATGGTTCTGGTCGATTGGGTAGCAATAACGACGAATTGACATTGCCTTCAAGATCATCTCCCGTACAAATTGCATCTCCTTCTTCATGGACATCTGTTAGTGCTGGAGATATAAATACATTAGCAATAAGAAGTGATGGTAATCTTTTTACTTGGGGGAATAATGCTCTTGGTCAATTAGGTTTAGGGGATGGTGTATATAGATCCTCTCCAACAGCCGTTTATTCTAATATATTTGGTAATAAAGTTATAGCGAGTTCTAGTATCAAAACTACATTCTCAATAAGAAGTGATGGTGCTCTTTTTGCTTGGGGTAAAAATAGTTTTGGTCAATTGGGAGATGGTACAATAGTTAGTAAATCGTATCCTGTACAAATTGGAACTTCGTCATGGACATCGGTTAGTGCTGGTGGTTCACATACAGTAGCAATAAGAAGTGATGGTGCTCTTTTTACTTGGGGGAATAATGCTTCTGGTCAATTAGGAGATGGTACAATAGTTAGTAAATCGTATCCTGTACAAATTGGAACTTCTTCATGGACATCTGTTAGTGCTGGAGATACAAATACATTAGCAATAAGGTTAGATGGAAAACTTTTTGCTTGGGGGAATAATGGTTCTGGTCGATTAGGAGATGGTACAATAATTAATAAATCCTCTCCCGTACAAATTGCACCTACTTCATCATGGACATCGGTTGATGCTGGTGAGTCACATACATTAGCAATAAGAAGTGATGGAAAACTTTTTGCTTGGGGGGCTAATGACTTTGGTCAATTAGGAGATGGTACACGATATAATAATAAATCGTCTCCCGTAACAGTTGGAACGGGAACTTCATCTTGGACATCGGTTTCTGCTGGAACCGTACATACAGCCGCAATAAGAAGTGATGGAAAGCTTTTTACTTGGGGGTGTAATGATGATGGTAGATTAGGAGATGGTACAAAAACTTATAGATCGTCTCCTGTAACAGTTGGAACGGGAACTTCATCATGGACAGCTGTTAGTGCTGGTGGTTCACATACATTAGCAATAAGAAAAGATGGAAAACTTTTTGCTTGGGGTGGTGGTGCCTTCGGACCAACTACATCCACTAGAGGGGCAATCGGCGATGGGTTTGATGTCCCAAGATCGTCTCCCGTAACAGTTGGAGCTGGAACTTCATCATGGACAGCTGTTAGTGCTGGTCTATACGATTCAACCGCAATAAGGTTAGATGGAAAGCTTTTTACTTGGGGGTATAATAATAATGGTCAATTAGGAGATGGTACAATAGATAATAAATCGTCTCCCGTACAGATTTCTTCATTTTTGCCATCATTATCAACAATTAAATCTGGATATAATCATACGTTATTGACAAATAGCAACGGAAAACTTTTTGCTTGGGGACGTAACCACGTTGGTCAATTGGGAGATGGTACCCGTATAGATAGATTAGCTCCCGTACAAATTGGTATATCATCATGGTCATCTGTTTTTGCTGGCGGAAATAATTCAGGAGCAATAAATACATAATATGTCTGTAATACCTAATAGATTTCACGGAAGTACAACTTTTAATTCAAAAATTAGAAGCTATGACCATTTGGGTCAGAGAGTAAGAAGAACTCTTGGCGAACCATTAATCGAGATAGAGGTTAGTAGCGAACAAATGTATGAGTTCATTGATATTGCTATAGAATGGTTTACTAAATTCTCAGGCGTCACGGAAGAATATTTAATATTCAGATCTGATTTATATCAACGTGGCGTTGGATTGAAGATAGATAAATTATTCAGCGTAACACCGGAAATGTATAATTCTGATGATACTACAAATCCATCACTAAGTGCTGGATATGACTTTGACATGGATGATTATAGAAAAGTTGTTGATGTATTTTCAATAGAACAAGGAAACACAAGTGGAGTTAATACATTATTTACTATTGAAAATACAATAGCACAACAAGCATATTTCGGTCATTTATTGGGTAATGTGGGGTATGATTTAATAACATGGCATTCCCTAAAAGAGTGGTTGGATACTAGAGAAAAATTATTAGCATTAAAACCATACTTTAGATTTAATCCAGACACTCAAATATTAAAATTAATACCAGAACCCAATCAATCCATGACATATTTTGGATTAGTGGGATGTAAAGTTCAAAAACCAATAAGAGATCTCGTATCCCAACTTTGGGTGTTCAGGTATGTATCAGCATTAACAAAAATACAAATGGGGCATACTAGAGGCAAATATGGGGGTACTATTGTTTTTGGGGGTCAGAGTATAAATTATCAAGATGTAATGTCTCAAGGTTTAAAAGAAAAAGATGAACTTGAAAAAGAATTGATGACAAATTATGTAGATTCGGATCCCGTTAGATTCTTTGTCGGTTGACCAAGAACTAATTTAAATGAAACCAAGCGGTAAAAATAAAAATTTTGTACAAGGAAAGTTTAATCCTAAAAATATAGAAAAATATAAGGGAACATTTCCGATATTATATAGAAGTTCTTTAGAATTGAAATCCTTTCGATGGATGGATAATAATCCAAACATATTAAAATGGACTTCAGAAACTATTATTATTCCATATACATCACCCGCAGACGGAAAACTTCATAGATATTTTGTAGATCTTTCATGCGAAATGAAAATGAAAGATAATACTATAAAAAAATTATTAATAGAGGTAAAACCAGAAAAACAAACTCGGTTACCCATAGAATCTACGCGGAAGAAGAAAAAAACAATTTTATACGAAAGGTACCACTATGCAGTTAATTGTGCGAAGTGGGAAGCAGCTAAAAAATGGTCTTTAATTAAAGGATATACGTTTTTAATATTAACAGAAAAACATTTATCTTAATAATTTTGATGAAATTGAATAGTTATTGAATAAGTAAATAATATATGTCGAATAATGTGTATAAACTCTTGGTCGAAGAACCAACATACGAAGTAAAATACCTGATTGAAGAACAAAATCGAAATGCTCCGTCTACCATGTTTATTAAAGGACCGTTTTTAATGGCAAATGAAGCCAATAGAAACAAAAGAGTTTATCCACTAGAAGAAATGGTAAGAGAAGTTTCTCGTTATGACAAAGAGATGATTAAACAGAATAGAGCTACGGGAGAATTAAATCATCCACAATCACCAGAGATCAATTTGGAAAGAGCTTGCCACATGGTAACAGAACTTACTCAAGATGGAAATATATTTACCGGTAAATCAAAAATCCTTTCCACTCCAGTAGGTCTGGTTGTACGTTCATTGATTATGGATGGTGTTAAGCTCGGTGTATCATCTAGAGCATTGGGCAGAGTCGATTCCGATAAAGGAATTAATAGAGTTTCAGATTTTAGATTGGTTGCAGTTGACGTAGTAGCAGACCCATCAGTACCTACAGCATTCGTAAATGGCATCCTAGAGTCGAAACAATGGGTTCTTATGGATAGTGGAGAATTTGAACCAGTATACGAACAATTCGAAAAAAGAATTTCTAATTTACCAAAAATTAATAAAGATCAATATTTAAAAGAACAAATTATTAATTTTATTAATTCGCTAAAAACAATCTAAGTATAAATATAGTTATGAAAATGAAATCTTTCAAAGTAAAAGGAAAACCAGCAAAAAAAAGAGGAACTCCCGTCCCTCCAACTAAAATAATGAAATCTAAAAAAACTTACAACAAAAAAAATAAAAAAGATGTTGAATGTATGGAAGATTCCGTAAATATTAGATCTTTATTGTCTAAATTCGTAACAAACATTTTTGAAAAAAATTACGCTGAAGCTAATTCAACACTAAACGATGTTATCACAGAAAAAATGAAAAACAAAATCAAAAAGACTATCGCAAATAAAGAAAAGCATAGTAAATGTGATGAATGTGAAAATAAAGTAAAAAAAGTTGTTAAAAAGTAACAACTCAAGGATAAGTTATTATATATAAAATTTTATGGATGTAAAATCACTATTAGAAAAATTGGATTCTTCTATTATTTCCGAAGAAGTAGCTAAAGAAATAGCAGAAGCATTTGAAACCGCCGTTAATGAAAAAGTGGAAGCAAGAGCATCCCTTCAATTAGAAAAGGCATTATCACATCAAGACGATGATCACGCTGAAAAACTTAAAAAACTTTTAGAAGCAATTGATACTGATCATAGTGATAAACTTCAAAAGGTAGTTAATTCCATTAATGAGAACCATACTACAAAATTGGAACAGTTAGTTTCATTTTACCGCAAAGCATTAAACGAAAAAGCAGAAAACTTTTCTAAGAAAATCATCAACGAGCTTAGTACATATCTAGATCTTTATATTGATAAATTAGTACCAGCTGATCAATTGCATGAAGCAGTTGAAAACGTTTATGCTAAAAAACAACTTGATGAGATTCGCAAATTGGTTGGTATCGATGCAAGTTTTGTTAATAAACAAATTAAAAACACACTTTCAGAAGGAAAATCTATTATTGATGATTTGAATTCAAAATTGAATGAATCCAATAAAGAAAAACAAGAACTTTTAGAAAAAGTTCAAATAATTGAAGCTAACATGATTCTTGAGCAAAGAACAAAAAACATGATTAAAGCTAAAAAAGATTTCGTCGTTAAATTGTTGGGAGATAAATCCCAATCATACATCGAAGAAAATTTTAACTACGTAGTTGAGATGTTCGACGCTGGTGAAGAAGAAAAAACAACAGGGTTAGTCGCTGAAGCTAAACAGAACGCATTTAGTCGTAATGTTAAGGTTCCGACCTCTGTAATTTCCGAATCAAACACCAGTTCTAATCAAAGCACAGCTTTGGTTGGCGGATATCTGAGTGAATTAAAAAAATCAGAAGGGTATGCTAAAAAGTAATTTTTAAATATCTTATGACTTTATTTAATTCGTATCTATCAATAGAAGGAACAAAACAAATATGAAAACCGTAAATCCCGCAGTAGGTTACATTGACCGTTCTCGTGCGTCACAGCTCGTAGAAAAATGGGCACCAGTTCTCGATTACTCATCCGATAAGGTTGTACCAATCGAAGACGAACATGCTCGTTTAACTACAGCTATTTTGATGGAAAACCAAGAGCGTTGGTGTATCGAAGAAGCTGGTAATACAGCTGGTACATCTGGCGTTTTTGGTAACAATTCTGGTGGTCTTTATAACCCACCCGGATCTGTTAATTCCGGAGATAACTATGCAACAGGAGATTCCCGCTTACCTAAGATTCTTATCCCAATGGTACGCAGAACTTTCCCTGAGCTTATCACAAACGAAATCGTTGGTGTTCAGCCAATGTCAGGCCCAGTAGGTTTAGCATTTGCCTTACGTTACCGCTATGAAGCAGATAGCCTCGGTGCCAACGGCCTCGACGGTTATGCTACTGGTGCCACAAGCACATCAAACAGTGGTATTTCTCGTGCAAGTGCTGACGGTAAAGAACTCGGCTATCAATACTTGGATACACGATTCACTGGTACTTCAGCGACCTCACTCTCCGGCCTCGGAGGTTCGGGTACTGATTTCCAGATGTTGGATGAGGATAAAGGCGTTGCCGCTATTCTCAATCAATTTGAATTGACCGGAAATATTCCTCAAGTTGTTGTTGAATTCAGCAAAACAGCTGTCGAAGCTGGCACACGCCGCCTCGCCGCACGTTGGTCTGTTGAATTGGAACAAGATTTGAAGAACATGAATGGACTCGATATCGACAATGAACTCACTAACGCTATGTCTTATGAGCTTCAAGCCGAAATCGACCGTGAAATGGTCATGAGAATGGTTCAAGTTTGCTTAACAGCTGGTAGTGGAAATGGATATTCGTTCTGGTACGCTCAATCAGCCGACGCACGTTGGCTGGGTGAGAGAAACCGTGATTTCTACAGCAAGGTAATTGTCGAAGCTAATCGCATCGCAATTCGTAACCGCCGTGGTAGTGCTAATTTCATTATCGCTACACCTCGCGTTTGCGCAATCCTTGAGATGTTACCTGAGTTTCAGTGGATGCCAGTAAACGGCAACGTAAACACACAACCAACCGGCATTGCCAAAGTTGGTAACTTGGGTGGACGTTTCACAGTTTACCGCGACACACGTACAGACGCACAGTATCTAGATGGCAGACGCGCAGCCGCATTGGAATACGCATTACTTGGTTACAAAGGAACCGAATACTATGATACCGGTATTGTATATTGCCCATATATCCCTGTTATGATTCAACGCACAATTGGTCCAAACGACTTCTCTCCAAGAGTAGGTCTTATGACCCGTTACGGCGTAGTCGATCATATATTTGGCGCTAATTTATACTACCATACTATCATCGTTAAAGGTCTTGGTACCGATAATGTTGCTCAAGGCAATGGCAGACTCTACATGTAATACTACAGTAGCGCAAAGCTAACAAAAGAAACCCACTAATAGAAATATTAGTGGGTTTTTTGTATTTTTAAGTTTACTTATGATACAGGTATGTAATTATAATATAATATGCAAGAAAAATTATGTAAATGTGGATGTGGGGATGTTTTAAAAAACATAAAAAACACATATGTAGTTGGACACTCTAATCGAGATCCAGAGGTAAAACTTAAAAAGGAAAAAACATACATCCAAAAATATGGAGTTTCTAACCCAAGTAAGGCATTAAATATTAAAATTAAAAAAGAAGAAACTAATCTTAAAAAGTTTGGAACTAAATATGCATCACAAAATGAAGACATAAAAAAAGAAGTAAAGGAAAATTGGATTAAAAAATATGGAGTCGATAATCCATCAAAGATAGATTCGGTAAAAAAAATAATTTCAGAAAAAGTTAAAGCTTCTAGAGAGCGGGTAAGAGAAAAAACACAAAAAACATTTTATAAAACAATTTTGAAACGTTTATATGATGAAGGTAAAATGGTTTAAAATTCCAAAAAGTTTATTGATCAATAATTTCAGAATCTGTAATTTGCAATTTTTCTCTTCTTTGCGGTTTATCAAACATTTTCTGCATAATTTCATCTCTGGTTGCAATAACTATATTATTAGTTTGTGGTACTAATTTTGAAAGATGTGAATTTGATTCGAGTTCTAATTTTTTAATTTCGATATTAGCTTTGGTTTGTTTATTCTGTATATTAATTTTATTTAATTGATCTAAAGCTTTTGATGCGGAGTTGATTAATTGCGAAAGAGCGGATATTTCTTTTGGATCACTTCCTGCCAATATATTATCTCGAAAAGAAGCGATAGCTCCTAGAGTAGATTCAACCAATTCACTGGATTTATTATAAACATAGTCATTTACGGTTTCATCGGTCAGTATGGCTGTTTTAGGAGTATCCAGAGGGGTATTTGAAACTTTATTTATGGGAACGATAGAATCATCTTTTAATTGGTCGATAATATCATCTATTTCAGAATTTGTATTTGACATATATAAATATATTTACTAAATATTTATATGACACAAGTAATAATTCAAAACATAGGTAATTTTCATATTCCAAATGAAAAAACAGAAGAGTTGAAAAGCTGGCTTATTGATAATGATGGAGTTAAAACTAATTCAGATCAAGAGGCTCTTAAAGAGGTTATTGATAGAAAATACGAAGGTTCTCAGTTACTGAACGGTTAAAACTTGACTTAATCTTTCATATACTTTATTATCTAATAAAGTATGAACAAGTATAATTTACTTTGGGTTGAAAAATATAGACCCAAAAAATTAAATGATTTGATTTTATCAGATCAAAATAAAACGTTTTTTTCAAATCTATCTGATAATACCCCTCATCTATTATTTTATGGTCGGGCGGGTACTGGTAAAACCTCTCTAGCCAAAATTTTAGTAAATGATATATTGAAATGTCAATATTTATATATTAATGCGAGTGATGAAAATGGGGTAGATATGATTCGAAATAAGGTTATATCCTTTACACAAACTAAGTCTATCGATGGTAAGAAGAAGATAATTATCTTGGATGAATTTTGCGGCACAACTGCGGAAGCGCAACGCATATTGCGAAACGTAATGGAAGAGTATTCGGAAAACGCAAGATTCATTTTAACTGCAAATTTTCTAGAGAGAATCGTAGAACCAATACAATCCAGATGTTCATTGTTTAATCTTCAACCATCGTTAGATGATTTAGTTAAAAGATGTTGTTTGATTTTAAAAAATGAAAACATTACAGTACCACAAGATCAAAAACCATTATTGTTAAATTTAGTAGAAAAAAACTATCCAGATTTGAGAAGAATAATCAATGATCTTCAAAAATTTTCAATAACTGGAGTTTTATGTATACAATCAGATAATATTTTAAAAGATATAACACAAGATATTTTTAATATGTTATTAGATAAAACTGATGTTTTAAAAATTAGAAAAAAAACTATTGAGAGTGAGATGAAATTTAGTGCGGATTATCAATCACTACTTAAACAGTTATTTGAATATTTTTATGACTCAAATATTTTGGATATAAAAAAGAAAAATATTTTAATGGATATCGGTGAATATATGTATAGAGATATATCAGTTCTCGATAAAGAAATAAATTTCTTTTGTTGTATTATCTCGTTATCTAAAATTATTAATAATTAAATATTAGTATTTTTAGTTGGTAATGAGTTATCCGTTGGTTGATTTCCTAAATTAATATTAACAGTAACTACTTCTGGTTTAGTTCCTATTGGTTTTTCGTATTTATTAGGGACGCCTTGAACTGGTGGTAAATTATTACCGAAGTTTAAAACTTCTATTAAATTTAAATCTCCAGGTACTGTAAATTCACTAACTTCGGTACTATACTTAACACTTCTAGGATCCATCTTTAGAATTAGATATACGGAACCGGAACCTTCATTAGTATTAGCATCTTTTATATTTTGCTCTGAACCGGAACCAACAACTCTCTTTATAAAGAAAAAAACTTCTCTTTCAATTAAATCTTTTAAAACATTAAAAAATTCAGTGTCTTTTCCATAATGGGTTCCGCAATAAATAGACGTTAAAAAATCTTTTTTAAGTCTTACGGGTGAGCCTTCTCTGAAACCTCCATTCGAGTAGTGGGAAAACGCTTGTTCTAGAAGAGTATTGAATTTGTTAAACTTTGACATATTACTATAAGTATTTACACTTAAAATGGCTAAAATCGATCTAAATAATTTGGCACGGCCAAAACAAATTAATTCTCCGGATACTAAAATAAACGAAGAAGTTATAGATAAATCTTACATATATAGAGATTTACATTTAGATTTGAAAATGTCCGAAAATATAGGATCTGGAATAAATAATATCGAATCGGGGGATATTTTAGTGGATGATGATATTTTAGCTATTAAAAATTCAATGAGAAATATTTTTATGACAAATAAAGGAGAAAAACTTTTAAATCCGGAGTTTGGATGTTCATTTCTACAATATTTGTTTGAGCCGGTAAGCGAAGTTGTTGCTGGTATAATGGGTAGAGATATACTAGATACTATTTCAAACCTAGAAGATAGAATAATAATAGATAATATAAATATAGAACCCATACCCGACGATAATTTATACAATATTCAAATAACATATTCGTTTATTGAAATAAAAAAACAAAATATATTAAATATAATAGCACTTAGGGGGGGAGAAGTCTTAATATAAGATAATTATTAATATGGAAGATAAATTTTTAACTAAAAATTCTTATGTATCGTTTGATGCAACAAGTTTAAGAGATTTAATAGTTGATAGACTCAATAGAGGTAAAGTTTTTACAGATCAAAACTATCAAGGTTCAAACTTATCATCATTAATTGATGTTGTAGGATTTACTTTTAGTACATTAATGTATTATTTGAATAAAACATCATCAGAAAGCATGTTTTCAGAATCACAGATTTATGAAAACATGAATAGAATCGTAAAGATATTAAATTATAATCCAGTTGGTAGATTGGGGCAAACTGTTCCATATGTATTATTATTAACTAACATCATCCCCGCTGGTAATTACACGATTCCTAGATATAGTTATATATCAGTTGGGGGAACATACTATTCAATTAATCAAGATACAACATTTACCAAACTAACAAATAACGATGAAACTATTGATGTTATTGCAAATACATATTTAGCATATCAAGGAGTATATGATGAATATCCAATATACACCGCAATTGGAGTTGAAAATGAAATAGTATTTTTAGCACTAGATTCTGATATTTATATAGACCATTTAAACATTGACGTATATGTTAAAAAATTTGAAACTGATAATTGGGTTAAATGGACAAGATGTAATGAGTTATTTTTATTTTCATCAGCAGATGCGATGTATGAGGTTAGATTTAATTCTAATAAAAATTACGAAATAAAATTCGGTGATGATATTAATGGTCAAAAATTAAATGAAGGAGATCAAGTTTCTATTTTCTACTTAAAGGTTTCTGAAAACGCATCACCAATAGGTCCGAACTCATTGGTAAATTCTTCATTAGTATCTTATAATTCTATTAACTACGTAAATATATTATCAGATACATCCACTATATATGAAAATTTTTTAACACCATATCAATTAAATAACGTAAAATTAAATAATGATTATCCGTCATCAACATTTACATATGAAGAAAATGTCGATTCTATTAGAAAAAATGCACCAAAAACATTTAGAAGTCAATATAGATTAGTTACAGAAACTGATTATGATGCATTTTTAAGATTAAATTATTCTTTATTTTTATCAGATGTAAAAGTAGTTAATAATGAAAATTTTTTAGCAAATTATATAAAATATTTATATGATATCGGATTAGATGAACCACAAAAAGAAAATAGAATATTGGTTAATCAAGTAAAATTTGCTACTAGTTGTAATTTTAATAACATATATGTTTATATGATTCCTAAAAATCCAATACAGCAATATATAACACCACCACAAAAAGAAATTATTGTAAATGGATTAATAGATACAAAAACTATAACATCAAACATAGTTCCAATGGATCCCGTTTATATTTATATAGATTTTTATGTTGGTATCGTGAATGAATATCCATCTATAAATAATTTAAATTTTTCAAAATTGATTATAACAAAAAGCGCAAACAGTAGACGAGCAGATTCGGCTATAAAAGCTGATATTGAAAAAATATTTATAAAATATTTTGATAGAAACGTTAATAAATTAGGTCAACTTATTAATATTTATCAAATATCTACTGATATATTAAATATAGAAAGTATAGATCGAATACAAACTTACAGATCGGATGCTAATCTTTATGCTGAAGGGTTATCATTTTTATTTTGGAATAATATATACCCAGAAAGAGATGCAAATGTCTATTCACAAAACGTACAATTAGACAATTTTAAATATCCAATTTTTAATAGTTTAAATAATTTGTTTTCTAGAATTGAAATAGTTGAAAAAGCATCAGCAATTAAAACTGCTGATTTTTAACGTATGATTAATGTATCAAAAATATCGGGATTTGCAAAATCTACAAATTTCAGTTTTAACATAAGTGATAGCGCACTTTTACTTTATGATACCTTTTTATGGAATTTCGGTGATGGTAATATAAGTCAGTTAAAAGCACCAAGTCATCGATATGATTACCCCAATGATTATAAAGTTTCGGTTTTAGTATATAATAAAAAAAACGGAACTAAAGATACTTTTACTATAGATATAAAAGTTGTTTTATATTTAAGTGAATCTATATATTTTGATATAATACCCCCACCTACATTTTCCGGATATTATAATAAATATCCATTTAGGGTTAATATAACATCATCTAGGGTTGGAAAACATACTATAGACGTATCAACTCAATTTTCTAAATCATACGATAGACAAATACCAGAAAATAAATGGTCTTTTTTAAGACCAGAATGGAGAATTTTAGATTTAAATGGTAATAAAATAGAACATATAGATACTACTGATACGTTAATAAAAATAGATAATGATGGGGTTTTGAATGAAAATGGAACCGTTGTTGGTATAACAGGAACGGCTGAGTTTTATGTGGTTGATGATTCTTTCAATACCGATTTAGTTATAAATAATCATCCATATACAACCATAATTGCAACATTAAGAACTGATGAAGTAAAATCATTTCACGATAGTTTTAATTTAAATGAAAGTCTACCAAGTTATAGTAATAGTCTAGCAATAGCAATTGCACCATATATGTTTTTATGGAAAACTCCTGATAATTTACAAATAACTGAAAATGGTATTAAGGGGTTTGGTAAAAATAAATGGTCAAATTCCAACATTCCGATATTAACAAAGATATCAAATTATAATATTGAAAATACAAATACATTAGATGGTAATCACTTTAAAATGTATAATGAAAATTCATACATATGTCACGATATACCATTTAATTCTCAAAATAAATATACTTTGAATTTTTTAATTTGCGGTATAAGTGGGAATATATTACCATCAGATCGTAGTATAAATTATATAGATGATACTAATTTTAAAACACAGGGGTATTTTAAAGGAGTTTTAAAAACAGAATCTATATCAGCTGAAAACGTTATAATTAAATCTAATATAATAATAAATAATATACCATCGTTATCTGGAAATTTACATAATCCATTAATTTGGATATCAAATCCAGAAGCGGGAATGATGGCCGTTGCTCAATACTATTATTTCGATGAATTGGATAATATAACAACAAAAAATTTAAATAGAGCTAATTTTAAAGCATTCGATTTACCACTACAGAATTCATATAATGAAACATATCCATTAACTGGATTTCATGGAGTGTATTCCATTGCAGCATTGCCTGCACCAACATTTAATGCTTGGGTATCGGATTCGGAAACAAATAATATATATCGCATATCATCAATAGGACAGATTTTATGTTCAATAAACATTGACAATGTTTTAAGAAATAATAATTTAAATGCTTTAGTATCTAGAGACAGTTTAAATAATCAAACGTCACCATCATGTATAACATTAGATTCTAATCAAAATATATGGGTTACGTTATATGATACTACCTCATGTTTAAAATTTAATTCGGATGGTATTTTTCTATTTGCAACATCCCCATTAAATAGTTTATCTTATAATGTAAGTGCAAATTCTAGTTTTTATAATTTATTTTTACAAAATTCAAACGGCGTAAGATCAAATACAAATGATTTTGATTTTAATATATTAGAACCCACATGCATAGACGCGGACTCTAATGACAATGTTTGGGTATCATATTCTAATTTATTAAGTGGGATTGTTATAAAATATAATCAAAGTGGGATTTTACAAAAAGCAATATCATATCCTATAACATTTTCACCAAACCAAATAAAATGTGATAAGGATGATAACATTTGGATAACATGCTCACAAACTATAGAAAAAAGAAATTCTAATGGTGTATTACTGAGTTCTTATGGTGTATATGACCAAATAAATCACTTATGTTTAGATAAAAATCAAAATCCATGGTTCACTTATAGCTATCAGTGGGTCGGATCAATAGATACCATAACAGGAATTCAAAAAAATATAAAAATGTCTACTGGATCATATTCGGAAAATCCACCAGCATGGATGTCTACTTCAAACTCCATAAGCGGAGTTATATTCGATGAGAATATGCTAGAAGGTATAGCATCCGATATTTTAGGTAGAATTTTTGTAATAAATTCCATAGAAAATAAAATATATATAATAGATTCTATAACAAATACAATTATTGATTTTTTTCATATTGGACCAAATGGATTTAATTTTATAACTAGAAACAAAGAAGAATACAATCAAAATACGGATATTGAATTTAATTATTGGAATAAATCAGCACAAGCTCAGGGAGATTGGACTGGGTTTCATTGGACCAATAAATACGGTAAAAGTAAATTAAATTTTTTATATCCAACATCATCTAACATTTTTCTGTCTGGGGAAACGGATTATATAAATTTTTACGATAAAAACCCATATGAAATTTTTAAAATAAATGAAAATTTTGATTTATCGGAAAATATGAGATCGGTAACATTTCAAAAAAATATCAGAGAAAATGATTTTTTGTTTGATAATTTTTTAGGTTCTATTTTTGGTAAATATCCATTTGAACATGATGATTTGGGATTAAATACATATGAAAAAATATCAAATTTTACTATAAATCATTCAGATGTAGACACTTGTGATATAAATTCGTTGTATGATATTTCAAATATGATGGATTTAAATAATGACGATTTTAAAATTAATTTTCCACAACAAATTAAAAAAATAATGGATATTTTAAGTATAAATAAATCTAAACTATGGGGATCTACATTAGATGACAAATATAATTTTAAAAAATTAAATAAAAATAATAATTTTAATCGCGGAGAGTTAATAACATTATCAGCATATACGGTAAATGCTGGTGATAAATTTCTATTAAAAATAAAAAATTTAAATGAATATCGATTAATAAATTCTGGATATTATTTTAATTCTAATGTTCCAATAACAAGTTCTATAAATGTTGGATCATCCACTTATACAATAAATGATTTGGCAATATTTCTAAAGTTAGATGATAATTTACAAATAAATCAAAATTGGAGCGATTTTTATGAATTTTATGAGTTTGTTGACTCTCAACATGAAATATTAGTTGAGAATATAATAGATTGGGAAAATGAACAAACGACATTAAACAGAAATTTATCATCCATTAAAAAATGGACAGAACCCGAAGGTATTATGGAAACAATATTTTCTTATTATTTATATAAAGGATTTGAGTTAATTTAGCTTTAAAAATAATTTTTTTTTCTAAATATTAAAATAAATGGCAACTACAACACCAACGACGATATCTGAAGGATATTCTGCTAAAAAAAGAATAGGGTCTATATGGCCATTTGATATTTATGATATAGAGCCAGTATACATAAATTCTGAACAAAAATTAAACACGACTAAAACTTTAAAAAAATATCAAACACAAAACTATGTTAATATTCTGAATTCTACAACATATGGAAATGAGTTATTATCGTCGCTTAAGGATCCTTATTTTAATTATGGTAATATGATATATACAGAATATGGAACATTTGATAACCAAAATCTTGATTTTTATACAACATATTTATCAGCATTAACGTTTAATAAACCATCCACTTTTTCATTTACACCATCAGGCCGCTTATCAACTATTCATAAAGAGTCTCCGATTTTTAATATTATATCTACTATATATAAAACTGATGTATCCGCAGCATCCAGTCATGCAATTTTATTAATACCCGAATCTTTATTTTTATATCCTACTAATTTAAGCGTTAGTGGTGATCAATATACATTAACATTAAATACTGTATTATTATCATCATATACTAAATCATATTCCGGTACTAATATTGAACGTAAAATATATAATGACATTTTTAAATATTTATATAGTAAACCATTAACGGGAGATATTAGTACTCCACTAACACATAAAATATTATATGATATTTTTGCATATAAATTTGTTAATAGTAGAAATTTACAAAATGATATAGATATATATGTTAATGATGCATCAGTTTATTTAGAACCATACGAATCCAATTTTAAAATTAGACCATATGATATATATTTACAGTATGAAACAATAGCAGTAAACTCATTAAACTATACTTTTTTATCGGGCGACTCAATAAACAATTATAACTTGGGTAGAGAAAGACCAGAACTAAGCGAATATAAAACATTTGATCAACAAATGGGTATCGTATATGATGATTTATATTCTAATAGCACAATAGATTTTTTAATAGCGATAAGTTCTATTGATGACAATTATGGTGATACTGTAGAAAATTCAACTCAATATTTAACTTTAAATTTAACGAGTGGTAAAGTGGAATATATACTATTATCCGACAACAATAATATAAATTTATCGATTCCAAAATCTTTAGAATTATCATATAAAGTAGATTCTGAATATTTTGTTGAAAACACAAATATTAATTCTTTTACAAACGTAGCATCGAGCCTTAGTAATAAAATTATTACATATATATTACCATATCCTCCTCATTATTATACATTTACTGCATGTTTTTCAAGTTCAATTTTAAATGGGCAAAAATTTAAAAATTATGGAAACACAACTTTAAATTTTAATTTATCGTGTGGCATAAGTAAAAGTTATTTTTCAGATAAAACATCGACCTCAGTTTCTGCTGTTGAAATATCATCATATTTAGTTTCCGATTTTAATATTTTAAAATTGCATTTTGATACTTTTTGTAAAAATGATAAAATAATATTTTATGCATATACAATAAAAAATAATATATCGGAAATAGTAAGGTCTGCATACTTAAGTGCATTATCATGTTATTACGGTCCTAATTTCAATACGTATTATGATTTAAATGATCCAATATATATTCCGGCAGCATCAGCATCTCGATTAATAATAAAATATCCAGGTGAAATATATGGAGAATTTGAATTATGTTTAGCGGCATCATTAAGCTGTTCAAATTTAACGCAAATAGACATAGATAAAATATTACCCATAACGTTCTCTTTAGGACATCCTATAGTACCATATCAGTATCCAATTATAATTAAAAAATTAAAAGAATCCGAAAATAGAATGGATTTGAGTTGTCAATCTTTGAGTGCTGATAATTTAATATCAACTAAAGATTTAACTAATAGTTATATATCTTGGTCATATGCACCAACTTCTAAAAATGTTAAAATATTTGCTATAGATTATAATACTCTTTTACCATATACAGAACCGCAAACAGAAATAATATCTGGAGAATCTTTACTTTGGTCATCATCAACTAGTAATATATGTATATCGGGATATGATTATCAAAAAATAGTAGTAACACTTTCATCTCAAAAATATAATGAAATATCTGAAATTAGTAATTTATTTTATGATTATTATTATTTAGATGAAAGTCAATTAACAATAACATCATCAGATATCAAAAGAAATAAAACTGTTAATTTTTCATTAAGTGTTACGCGAGATTATTTCGGTACTACGTTTATAAATATTCCATCATCGACTCTTATTAGATGGGATTATGACTATTATAACAAAGATTTAGTATCTATTTATTATAGAGGTAGTTCATATTCGGAAAATACTCTTTTGTATAGTATAGATTTAAGTTCTATTGATGTTGTTATTTCAGCAGATTATAGTGATTTTATATCACAAATTGAACCAATAACTTTTAATGTTTATATGCCAGTATCTAATGATACTAAAACTACGTCATATTCCACAGATATTTGGTTATTTGCAAATGATAATATTTTAAATGTCGATTTCGATGTTCAATCACAAACATTAACATCTTCCAATAACAAAGTTTATAAAACTAGAAATGGCGAAAATCTTATTTCAAGACCAAAAACAGATTTAAACAATTTTATTTTTAAAGGTAATACAGATGTTATACCATATTTAAAATACGATTCATTGAATTGGAATATTTCAACTAATACGAATTACAGTTTAACGACTGCATATTCAGATGTGCCACAATTAAGCGTTGTATTTAGTAATATCATCAATAGTTATAACATATCAAAAGCTATAATTACATTATCAGCATATAATGCATATTTACCTAATTGGATACTAGGTAGAAATATAAGCGAATCATTTACTTTAAATTTTTTAACCGAATCGCAACTTAAAAATAAATTATCCTTTAATATATATTCACCATACACTTGGCTTACGGGATCGAGTGGAAATATTACACTATTAAATAATTCTAATTTTAAAACTCTTTCATATGCACCGACAGCATATGGTAATAAAAAATCAAATTCGCAGAATTTTTATGTTTCATGCAACAATATTTTTGATGAATATAATTTCTATTACGGATTAAATCAAAATTATATAACAACTTTAAGTACCATTTCGGGATCCATAGACATTCCATATACTAATGAAATGTATTCGAATGACGGAGCTACTATTTATTTAACAGCATTTAAAAATGATATATTCCCAGAATATGATGGATTAACTTTCGTGGGATTAACATCATCAAATAATGAATATATAGGATATTTTCCGATAACGGCAAATACACTACCTTTTAATTATACATATATTAATACATCTTCGGCGTTTTTACAATCCCCTAAATTGTTAGAGTATAGTAATTTTTATTTATCATTCAGCGTAAATAAAACTGCTATGGATTTGGATAATAATATATTCATACGAATTACTCAAAAATTATCACCATTTTCAATAGATGAACCATTTAGATTATATGATTCTGAAAATATAGAAACTATTAGATATGTATTATCATGTAAATATTGGGAAAATTATATTGAACTACCGTCAGTTGATGGTTCATATGACGCATTTATATTAAGAATAGGAGATCCATCTGAGATGTTAACTGTTAAAGATTCCGAAATATTAACAATGGTTTTGTCGGTTTCTTCACCCATCGATATTATAATACCGGAAAGTACATTTAATAATATACTTACGTCTCAATATAACGGAGATAGAGCTTTATGGAATAGTAAAAGTTTAAATTTTAAAACATCAAATCCAATAACTATATTTGCATTTAGTACAAGTGTAAAACCGGAATTATTTATATCTTCATATTATAGTGTAACCGGAAACGATATATATTTCCAATTTGAAACTCCGGATAATAGTTTAACATATAAAATAACATCTTATGATTTATTTTTTGGTGATGGATTATCAGCAAAAGCAGTTAATGATTTATCTATATTTAAAACATACGATAAAGATGGATTATACAATATATCATATAATGTATACTATAATGATAGCACATCCAAGTTTTTCGAGATTGACATGCCAATTTCGATATTTAATGAATGGCCGTATTATAATCAAGAAAAAATAAGATTATTATCAGAAAATCAATTATCATTCGGAAATGAATTAGAGAACACCTATAGTTTAGATCAAATCGAAATACAACCAAATGAATGGGCGGATGTTGATATATTTAATACGGCAATAACAAGATTACAATTTAATTTAGATTATCTAAAATATAACACTCAAACTTTAAGTAACAATTCTCCTAAATTATTTTATGGATGGTTAGGTGTAAATATTGAAAATAAAACATCAGGAATATCTTGGCATACAAAAAATTATAAATCTTTACATGTAAATTATCCGAATAAATCAACATCAACAACATCGGGAAGTTTTAAAAATTTAAAAGATGTAATAGAAGTAAAAGATAGATTTTATGTTATAGATGATACCACAATAAGAGCATTTTCATCATCTAAAATACCACAAGAAATATTTTTTGAAAATTCAAATCTAATAGATGAATTATTAGTTAATCCAGTATCTATAGATATAGATGAAACTGGAGAAAATATTTATGTGGCTGATAATTTTGCAAACAAGATATATAAATTAAATTTAGATTTCGATTTATATCCACCACAAATGAATATACAATTGAACATTGGTAATTTTGGAGAACGAGAAGAACCTAATAAGTTAAATTCACCAACAGAATTGATTTACAAAAAACAAACTATTTTTGTATTAGATTTTAATAATCAATGTATTAAACAATATACAAAAGATTTAAATTGGATGTTTACATATTACAGTGATTCGTTTGTAGACGATCAACCGATAACATTTGCGATTCACCCAGAAACATTAATGTTATATGTTTTAACTCAAAATTACAATATTTATATTTTTGATTATTTTAATTCTAATAATTTTGAAATTTTGAATATTTCCGATATAGATAAAACAGAAAATCCAATAAAAATATTTTTTGATGAATATGGAGATTTCTTTTATATTTTAACTAAACAAAATATTTATAAATATACAGCATCAGGAACTTATGCAACTAAAACAATAATACCGAATATGGATAAATTAAATTTTATATCCGGTAAAAGTTCGTTTTATAGGTCTATTTTAATATTAACTAAAAATAGTGTATTAAAATTTAACGATATCGTTGAATTATTTAAAATAGGTGATGGACTTCAATATAGTTATTGGAATGAAAATCAAATAAAATTAAATAAAGATGATCTTGCTTTGGATTTAAATTATAATTTAAGCTTAACAAGGGTATGCCAAAATATAAAACAATTTAGAGATAATTTGAATTCAAAATTTGTTTTAGTTTTAGAAAAAACAAATTTCGGAATTATCGAATACTTTTCAATATACCCAATATCTACTAAAAACAAATTAGTCTTTTCTGATGATATAGAAAATGAAAAAATAGATATAGGTGTTAATGAATTTCACATACCCCAAGTTTTAAATAGAGAATTTAAAAAATTATATATAGCATTGGAACAATTAAGAGATTATTTAGAAATAAAAGACATTAGGGGTGATATTGGAGATATTGATGAAATAACCGATGGATGCAGAGGTTCGTTTTGTTGGTCTTGGAAAGCAATGTCATGTTATTCACTATCATTACCAACCATAAAAATATGTAATATAAATCCAATAACATATAGTGAATTGGAAAGTGCATTTCCGGATGAATATGTATACGCACCATCAAAAACATACGGTAAAGCGGAATCCGATTGTTGTTCCAACGTAAAATCACCACTAGAAACATAAATATTATTATGAATAGATTTCATTCTAAATATCACCGATCAAATCATCACACCGCAGTAAATAATACTAATCCAGATGCGGGTCATGATCCGATAGCGAGTCATGATTATCCATTTCAAGGTGATTTTGTAGTTAATGGTAATATTAAAAATATTATTTACACGGTTGAATCTTTTGCGGGTACTACACTAACATTACCCACATCATCAAATCAATTACACATCAAACCAACAACCCCAGGGGTTACTATTAATACTATAACTGGAGGATTAACGGGAGTTATTTATAGCGTAACTAACCAAAGTACAAATGCCGTATCAATAGCACATAATAACAGTACAATTTATGTTAGAGGCGCAGCTAGTTTAAGTTTAGGGTCATATACATCATGTAATATAAAATACATAGCAACTAATATATATTCGGTGTGGTAATTATAAGAAATAACTATAAATACTCATATTATGTTTTTTAATTTATTATATTTTATATGTATATCTTTGAGTTTTTCATATATGTGGAGTTTTTCTGAATTTTTTAGACCATTTAGGAATTTTTTATCTAAAATACCATACATAAAAAAACCTTTACTCTGTCCGGAATGTTGTTCATTTTGGATTGGAGTTTTAGTTTCATTTTTATATAATCCGATTGTTATATATTATAATATCATGTTACCAAATATTATATGCGGTCTTGTCACTCACCTGTTTGCGTGTTTAATATATAAGAAAAAAACATCATCTTTGAATATTATAAACTAATATATAAATAATAATATGAAATTGGAAGAAATAAAACAAACTAATAAATATCAAGAAGCAACTATTCTATTTTTAGAGAATGATAATTTATTTAAAGATGAATTTATTAAATTTGCACCAAAAATAAGTTCAGAGATAGAAAGCGCATACGGAAACCCAACATGTTCCTGTCGTGATACTATTATACAGTTTATAAATGAAAATTCTGATGATTTTTTAAATTTTTTATATACATATTTGATTGAAAATAATAAAATTATTTCTTTTGTAGATATTTTACTTAAAATACCAAATTATGTATCTTTGATTGGTAAGGTAATAAAAACATCAATTTCAGAGTGGGAGAATTTTTCTAAAACCTTACGTGAAGAAAATAGTTATTTTAATTTTTTTTCAGTTGTTAAAGAAAAAGATGATATTTTAGTATTTTTTCTATAATAAAAATATATAATATAATTATAATGAATTTTAAAGAAATATTTCCATCATTTAGCGATTTAACAACAAGTACTGTTGCGCAAATAACATTATTAATGGATGAATATTTCAATTCATTATATTTTGGAACTGATGAATCGTCAGTCAGTAGTTATTATATAAGAGTTTCGGATATTTTTGCATCGGAAGAGTTAACGACAATAACAGCGCCCGCTACGGTAATAATAAACCCTAAAGATATAGAAACGAGTAATAAATTATACAAGTTAAAATATACATGCACAACTGGAGAAACATATACTCAAACATTTTTTTACAAAAATAGTTCAGATTATGATTTAAGTTTACCGTTTCCGTATGATCTTGGGGATCCTAGAAATTATCCAAAGACGTTTAATTTCAATTTAACTGGATCGTTTTTCAAACAACATATATTAAAAATAGAAGTTTATGACTTCCTGAATGAAGATCCGCGTCCAATTTATTTTATAATAGACGTAAAAGCTCCAGAATTAAATGTAGATAATCCATTTTTCGACGACTTACATTTAATATATAGTAAAATTTTTGACTTTGATGATAAATTGTTTTACGTTTTTGAAAGTCAAACCCCCAATTATATTTTACCAGTAATAGTTAAGTGGCAAACCTATAACGATTCATTTGTTGAAATTAATACAAACAAAATAGATATAAGACCATATAGGTTATCCAATCCATTTGAAATAGATTCATCATCAATTAATTCAGTTCCATTAAATTTTTCATACGACTTTTTAAACGATAATGGATATAGTTACAGGAATAACATTCAAAAAATAGGAAATAAATATTATTTATATATGAATGATGGATCTTCAATAGAGTTGGGTAATTTTAATATTAGAACATAACACTTATGTTATTAAAATGTAGATTTTTATAAAAAAAAAGTAATTATTTAAGTGAGTATATATAATGATAATATAAACAGTGGAAATTTTTATGTCAGGAAAATTGATGGGCAAATAGACACATCAAATAGTTTTTTATCGTCAATTTATATAAAATATGAAAATATAAATACTTTTTTTTATAATGATTTGATTGATAATAGAATTAAAAATATAGATGTTTTATATGATGTGATTTTCATAGAAACGCGGAATGGGTATATTTTTGAAAAAATTTTAACTGATGATGATAATAAGATATACCCATATAATAATAATAATCTATTCACACCTATTATTAATACATCACCATCCTTTTGGTTTGATGATAAAAAATTAGTTATATATATAGCGGATGTAATATATGGAGAACAAACCAGTACATCTTTTAATTTTTTCATTTCAATTAAAGAATTTGATTGTAAATCTGGTAAATTATTTAGTTCTTCGAAAGACCAAATTATATTTAATTGTTCAGATACAACTAATTGGGGAAATTTTACACCAACACTAGAACAACCTAAGTTTTCATTTAATGAAAATACTAAAAATTTTAATTTAAGTTTTATATTTAGAAATAAACAAAACAATATTGGTATCGTGAGTGCAAATTTTTCACATTTAAAAGTCTTTAATTTGGATAAAATAAACTTATATTCTGATTTTTTAAAGGTTTCTAATTCATATCACATATCACTTTAATGATAAGTATTGAATAATGAGTAACACGGAAATAACAGTTTTTAATACTTTAAGTTCTATTTATTGGAAACCTGTAAATTTTACAATATTAGACGAAAAAATCAATTTGAATAAAAATCAAATATTATTCACTAATGGAATGAAATTTAATTTTTATGATTTTTTAAAAGACGGTAAGGATTTTTCATCAAATCGAAAAACTTCTTTTTTACTCACGGATTTAAAAAATAATAAAGATTTTTTAAATGATAATACAATTAAAAAGGAATCGAATGATTTATCAGTAATTAAAAGTCCAATTTATATAACAGATGATAATTCTAAAAATTTGATAATTAGAAGACAAAAGATAAATAATTTCAATCAATTAATAACATCATCGGAAATCATTGTAGATGATGTGGATGTTTTAAATTTTGTTTTTAATACTGATGGATATGTGTCAGTAATAGATTATGATGGATATTATTTGACTTCGACGTTTGAAAATGTCCCAGGAGGATTAACATTTCAGAAAAAAATTATACCGGAAAATCAAGCTCAACAATTTGATTATTTTTTAGGTGATAATAATATAGTTTTATTCGAAATAAACGATTCAGATAAAACACCAAGATATAGAAATGCGGTTACGTTATTTAATACTGGGGTATATGGGTTAAGCACTATAACTAAAATGATATCAAGTAGTGTATTTCCAAAACAAATGGTATTAGATTTTGTATCATACTCTAAATATAATACTAAAGAACAAACGATAAAAGATAGTTTTATTGTTAAATATTTAACAGGGTTAGAAAATAATATTAATGATTTAAAAAAGGATACTTCAGTTACCGAAATGAAATATTCTCAAAATTATTTAGGTGTATTTCCAAGTGAAAATTTTGTAGAAAGCTACAACGAAATGACATTTCCGATTATTTTTCATGGATTAAAAAATTATCAAACACCGGAATATAATTATACACTTGGATTCAATTACTTAAATAATCAACAAGCCGTTCGTCGGTTATATGAAAAAATACACACAGGAACCAATCAAACAGGGGGACTTAATAATGTTTTTTTAGGATTTAATTCTAACACTTTAAAAATGGAATTTAAACCGGATACTACATCTTACTTTTATTTTCCATCAACGATGGATAGAGTTAAATTATCCGATTCTGGATTGATAGAGGATGGTTCTATTAGCGGACAAATACCATATAATTCAGATAGAATATCAATTAAAAATAAAAATTATTTAGAATTAATACCAGATTCAAATCAACCAGAATCTATAAAAAATCAATCTAACACTTGGTTATGTTCATGGTTATCTGGAAATATTGATGGCGATAAAACGTGGATGAGTAGATATTATAATGCCGCATACTACACTATAGATCAAGCATTATCATCTAAAGTTATTTTATATAATGATAAATTAGATCCAACATTAAATTACACCTATGATATTGAATCGGAAATGTATTTAGAACCTGGAGTTTTATATGAATATACAAGAATTGGGCAAAAAAACAGAAAAACTTTTATTAATTATTTATCAAATTCTTCTTTATTACAAATAACAAATTGGAATTCTCAATCTTTAAAATATGATTATAAAAATGATCAATATGGATTATTATATTATAACGACATAAATAATTTAAAAGGAAATTATTTAAATTTAGATGGTAATAATCATGCATTGTTTCCAGCAACAACCGAATTATTGGAATCTAATAAATTAACAGTTTCATTTTGGTTAAATGTTAATGATTGGAAAAAAATAAACGGATATCAAATTTTTGGAAATTATTTTGACGGTGGGTATGGTTTAATAAACGATTCATCAATAACCACACCTATAATAACCATTATAGATAATTATAATAATAATATTTATAATTTAAACTATAAATTTTCAGTATTATCTAAAAATAACATTCCACTTTTTAATAAAAATGAATCTAATGGTAACGATTATCAAATAATACAAAGATTAAATGATTTTAGCTATTGGATTTTTGATAAAAAAAATATATCGGGTATAAAATATAATATCAATAATGACATTATAATAAAAGTTGATAGGCAAACAATTAGTGATTTACATCCACTTAAAGAAATAACTCAAATAGAAATAGATTCTAAGGAATTTATCTACATATATGACAATAAAATTAAAAAGTGTATAGTTCTAAATACTTTTGGAAAATTTGAAAGATCTGTTGATCTTTCATCAAATACCAATCGAATAGAAATAGATTTAAATGATCAATTATTAAGTTTATATGGAAATAGTTCAGTTATAGATAATTATAATAATATATGGGAATCGGTAGGTTCTAATTTATATAAAAATAAGAAGTTTATTGCTAATATAGGAACGGTTCAATATTTAACGGTTGATGATAATGATAATTTATGGATTTTACATGGTCAAGATAGTATAACAAAAATAAACGTTTTAGATAATAAAATTTATGATGGTTATCCAAAAAGATTTGGTAAAAATTCAAGACTAGCAGAAGATTTAAGAGTTGATAATAGATTAAGATATAGGTATTTAAACTTTTTAAGAGTACGAAAAGACCTAAATTTTAAATCGTGTGATACAAGCAATATAGATTATGAAGATCAATTAGTATTAGTTGATTTAATTGATGACGCAATATATATTATGGATGATAATTTAAATATTAAAATTAAATTAAATATTAGCGCATTAACAAAATCTTTAAAATCTAAGTTGGTCTGTGATGGCGATTTCACGGGATATTCATTCTTAAGAAAATTTTATTCTACGCAAAATAAAATAAGTTGGAAAATTAAAATATCAAATGTCATAGGTGGAGACGAAAGATTAATAACTCTTCCATTTGATTTAAATTCTATCTCTGAAGGATGGCATCATTTCTGTATGACTTTTGATTCTGAAACTGGAGTAGTTACATCTTATATAGATACTATAAAAAAAGGCGAAGAATTTTTTGAACCTAAAATATTTAAGATAAACTACAAATATAGAACATCTTTATTATTAGGAATTCAATCTTTAAAAAATACTACATTAAATGATATTATTAGCATAAATGATAACTATAAATTTATAGGAAAATTTTCAGAGTTACGTTTGTATAATAAATCTTTAAATAGGGGAGAGATAGAACAATTATACTATTCATCTGAATGGATATCTGATGATAGATCTTTGGTTTGGAATATGCCAATTGGAACTAGAAGTTATATTGAAGAAATCAAACATTGGTATAAGTTGCAATTACCAGGAAGTAAGAGTAAATATTTCAATATAAATATTCATAATCTGGATGTTAATGATGATATTAAATTATTAATAAAAAATGCAATATCAAACAACATTAAAAAAATATCACCAGCTAATACTGAATTATATAATATAAATTGGATATGATAAACGACATAGATATTTTTAAAAAAATTCAAGAACAGTGTTCTAATATATTTTTATTAGATGAGAATTTATGTGTTTCAAAATCATATCAAATAATAAATCATAATATACAATCATTATCAGCCGCTTTATGGTCATTTCAACCTACAATAGATTATTTTAATCAAACATATACATATTTTACACAAAATAGTTCTAAATATACTGAAGTTTTTGACGAGTTAAATAGTAAAAATTCAAATTTAATTGGTATGTGTACAACTGTACAAACTAATAGTGCTTTTTTTAATGGACCATTTATGGTTTTTTATAAAACACAATTTGAAGTAGCGAATTGGAATACTAATATTGTTAATCATAAAAACACAATTAAAAACTGGTTATCGGAAAATTATCCTAATAAATTTTATTTTAAAAACCAAAAAATAATCGTAACTGTAATTCTTTATATTGAAAAATCTTTTAATTTAGCAAATAATAAAAAAGACGGCCGCCCAGATAGTAACAACATTAATAGTGGATTTTATAAAGAGTTAAAGGTATCATGCACCCCACCCACAAAACCAGCGGTTGAAATTAAGTGTACCGATGAAACTTTTGGTACTCCATATGCAGCTTGTAAATGGCAAACTAGATCTGCGCACGTATTCAGACATTCTCGACATACAACTATTAATGCATACACTCAATGCAAATCAAACATAAAAAATCCAACAAATCAAATTAGTCCATCATGTGCATCAACTGGAGCAAAAATATTATCAGTATCTGATAATTATCAGACCATTGATAGACATATAACAACGATGTTAAATTTAACATTCCTAAACATTAATGGAAGTTGGACTAATATATAAAAATAATGAATTACTCATTCACACTTTTAAATTCATCAATGACTATCGGGGATAGTTTATCTGCAATAAATGATAATAGCCTAATTCTCGATGAATGGTTATTTAATATAAGATTGAGTTCATCTAATTATTGGGAACCATTTATAAATTATTATGCGAATACATATAAAGATTGGGATCGTGTAATAACTATTGCTAATAATAATGTTGATAGATGGAAAAGCGTTTCAACATTTATAGAAACACAAAGTTCTTTTTTTATAGAACCTATAACATTATTATATCCAACGCTATTTTTAGATTCAGATAGCAATATAATTAAAACCATAACAACTTGGGTTAATACTCATTACCCAATAATCTCAAATGAAACCGAAAACGTTAATTATGTAGAAGGTCAAAAATTAATAGTTTATTATATAAAAACTATAGAAAAAAACCGAGCTAATACAACACGTAATTTTTCAGATAATACAACTTGTATTACAGCGGACGATTCAACTGCCGTTACTTGCATCAAAGAGTATACGGGATATTTTGATAAATGTAATTGGAATTGTGCAGATCATACACAAAGGATTTCAAATTCATTTAAATGGGAATGTGGATTTGAAGATGGTGTCGATGGTGGGAAGAAACAGAAAAAATATAGTACTAAAATTGCAGCTAAACTTATTTATATGTTTGATGATGTATATGAAACAGATCCAATTCCAGTTTATTATAAAGTTAGTAACTGTAAATGGTCATTGATTAATTCAATATGAGAACGATAACACATGAAATAAAAAAAGAAGAATGTGTAGGTGATTCTATATCTAAACATAATTTTAATTTTTTAATATTAGATACATTTATTTGTAATATTTCATCTTCATTTTTTAATACGACAGAAAACTTTAAAAAATATTTTGATATGTTTAATACCAAAATACCTTCATATGAAAAAGCATATATAGATTTTAATAGTAAACAAATGTTTAGATATGATTTAGTATATTCTACTGTAGATTTAGTAAGTTCTTTTTGGTGTAAAAATGAATTTTCAATCGTTTTAAATTTTAATATAAGTAAAGACTATAAAAATGAATTTACAAATGCATATTTAAAACCAAAATATGCAAAGGATTTTGAAACACAAAGAAAACATATACAAGAATTTTTAACTGTTAATTTTCCAGCATCATCATTTTATTCTAACGCTATAGCAAACGTAATAGTATTTTATAATACAGTTATAAGCGACAATACTATAGAATTATTAAGATCTACAATAGAGGGGGAGTGGAAAGAAAGTAATAACAATCAAGAAATTCAATTAATAACTGTAAATATGTCTAAAATTGATGTATCGTTGTCGGGTATGAATGTTTTTAAATTTGAAAATTCTAATAAAAAAATAGGTTGGAATTTAGATAAATTATATCCAAGTTTAACTGAACAAAAATTAAGACTTAGAATCGGACAAATTTCTAATCAACTGGGGTCGGGGATAAATAGTATGGATTAGTAAATTTATAAAATCATGGAAATAGAAATAATTAAATATAAAGAAAATAAAGATTTTACTATTAATTTTGCAAAAATATTAAACTCTACACTACAAAATATAAAACTATTACATTGGTATTCATCAGATATTAATATTCATAATATATTTGATGAATTATACTCATCACTTAATAAAAAATTTGATCGTCTTCAAGAGGAAATAATAGAAACATCAAAAAATCAAAATATTACATTCCCTAGTTTTAATTTTGAACTTTTTAATATTAATATAGAATATATAACAGAAAACGAAATTAAAAATATTTTTAATAGTATTATTTCAAAATTTTTAAACGTATTAAATTCTATGGAATTTAATAATTATATCAAAACCGTAAATTCTGGATTATTAAATACTAAAGATGAGATATTATCAAGTATTAATAAATCAAAATACTTAATTTCGATGGTTAAAATATAGAATATTTATAATTTATATATTTATATAATTCATCTTTTTCAATATTATTTAATACCCTAGAATATAAAATTATTTCAGATATTTCACATGAAGATTTAAATAATCCATTCAAATAAGAACCAACGAAAAGTCCTTTATTTGAGTAAACATTAGTGGTTAGAATATTATCGGAGCTATTAATCAAATTACCGTCAATATAAGAAAAACAACTAGAATCTTTAAATTCAAATTCAAATATATGTGGCGATGTTAAATTAACGGATAGCGTTTGACTATTTAAATCTACTTGTTTTAGTTCCGCTATATTTCCAAATGAAAATCCAAAAGTATTTGATGATATGGATAGAGTTAAAGCAGAAGAGGTTAATGGTATAGTATTACTAATATTATCACCAAACGAAACCATACATTCTACGAGAGGAACCGAATAATTATATGATTTACCAATAACTATGAATGTTAATTCGTTTAAATTAAGATCATATGTATTCTTCATAACATCTGTAGTAGAACTGAGATTAAATACAACAGATGGTAATTCATTTATACCTAAATGTTTATATTTTGGAATTCCAGAATACACAAATAAATCTTTTCCAAAATCAGAAGATTGATTTAACCACTTAACAACTTTTTCTCCATCCGTTGCATCAAGGTTTAATGTATCATTAGATAATACACCGTAATCAGATGAAAACCATAGTTCAAGATTTTGTATATCTTTTGGTGTTAATTTTTTATATAATCCATAATCATTTCCGAATATATCCATTTTCCACTTATTAAGTTTACCAGCGTCAACCAACAATTTATTTTTTCTAGATATAAAAACTTCTTTGGTTAATTCTTTTCTATATGTTAATGGGAAAGAATTTTCTTCGGTCCATATAGCAGGAATTTCAGGATTCCAAAATTTAAAATTATCATCTTGCCTCGATAATCCATAATTATTCTTTACATCAATCTCGTATGATGTTTGATATGGAATCATTTTTTGATTTTCCAATGTATTAATAATAGTTCCTGATTTTTCAGCACTACTATATGGTTCCATAATCCAACTATTATCTATACTATCAATTTTTACTATAGTTTTTTGATCCTTTTTAGTTAGTCCTCTATTTCTAGGTCCATATTTTTCTAAATTAAAATAAAATCTTTCTAAATTTGAATTATCGATGGAATCTAATGATTTATTATCTATTGATATATTATAACCCCTACCGCGATAATACGAAACCCCTAAATTATGAGGTAATAAATATTCACCCGTATCTTTAATTTTTACTAGATCATATGGTAACGGAATCGTAGCAATTGTTGGGAAGTGAGTATTTAGAATATTTTTATATGGACTTGTCGGTTCGATTACAACACCAGTATTATATATATAAAATGAATCTAAACATTTATTTTTTATATTTAGCCCTTGTTCATATGTAAAAAAATTCCTACTATAATAATTATATCTTACTGGTTTATATGAACTATATCCCTCTAAAATTAAATCACTGGGTTGATCGGATTCTATAACTATTCCGTCTAAATTTTGTTTATTTAATATATCTTCTAAGTTTGATATATCTTTTTTAAAGATGAGTTTATTCCATACATAATTATTATCAATATCAAAACATTTTAAAGGTTGAGTCCAAATTAATTCAGATTGATTATTTCTTACGTATTCTATAACACATCCATTATCTATATAAATATCAGAAACATTGGGTTGCTGTATAGGTAGATAGTCATCTATAAATTTTATTTTACCACCAAATGATGCAGTTTCTTTATTGAAATTATTAATTTCATTTGGTGAAATCTGAACCTCACCCCAATATGGTTTAGCACCATATTTATCACCGGTATTAAAACTAGAAAAATTATGGTTTTCATAATCCCAACCGTTCAGTTTAATATTAATACTAAAAGAAATGGAACTATATGAAAAATCTATACCAGTATTATTTAAAGAATAATATGATATATTAGATCTATGAATATAAGCAAGATAATCTCCAGGAGATAAAACCATATCAGATATTTCTAAATTACCAATCTCGTCATAACATTTTATCCAAGACCCAAAAGAATCTCTTTTAGCTTTGTACCATATCGGAATAATTGGAATTGACCCACAAAGTCTCATACTCATATAACTGATGAATGAATTTATATCACCATCACCATAATCTAAATATTTCTGAAGATTGAAATAATTAGAATATGTTGATGACATATATTCCATAATATCCGTATTATAAGATTTTAATCCAATATCGACAGTATAAAAAGTTATTTTTTGATCTTGTTTTTTTAAATTTTCTATTTCTTTTTTTACTAAAGTATTAACATCAATAAAAAATTGATCTATAAATATTTTTAACTCGTTTTTAGCTTCTAAAATATCGGATAATGATTTTTTTAATATTAATTGTTCCGATTGTAACTTATTTGATGTATTTATAAAATATGTATTATCAACATTAGAATTTATTGATTTTGAAATAGTTAAATTGCTTTTAGAAGTATTTAACATATTTTTTAAATCATCGATTTTATTATTAATTATTCCAAGTTCATTATCATTATAAAGTAATGATACATCAGTTTGATAATTTATATTTTTAATAAAATCATTTAACGTACTTTTATACGAATCTAAAAACTCTTCTATATATGTTTCAGTAGACCCTCCAATTACTTTTTCGTATAGTGAATATGAAGAAGTAATAAAATTCAATGTGGATTGTATTATAGATTTTAACTCACTAATTGTTTTAATTGAACTTAAGTTTTGGGAAATATCCGAAAGGTGATTAATTATTTTTTTTGTTTCTTCCGCTCTAACGTTAATGATGTTGACGCTTTCGCTTTTTCCCGTGATTCTGTTGCTTTTTCCCGTTGTGTATGTGTTAGTCAACCTCAAAAGATTTTCATTCCATTTTTTTATAATATCATTTAATTTGTTTTCGAATGGTTTAATGTAATCATCTATAGTTTTTTGTACTGTTTGTAGCTGTGAAAGTTCAGTATTATATGATAATATTTCGTTTTCTAGTTTTTCAAGTTCTTGGTTTTGCTTTTGGGTTGCAATTAAGTAATCATCTTCTTCCTTTAAAGTTAAATTAATATCAACTTGAATTGAATTTAATTTATTTTCAAGATATGAAATACTATCATCATAGAGGTAATCAATATTATTTTTGTCTTTTGTTCGTGCGCCTTCGACGTAACCATCACTGAAAAATAATATTTTTTTGGGTTTATTAGTCTGTGGGACGTTGAAATATTTATTCCCTAATGCAGAATCATAGATTTTAAAATTTAAATTACTACATAAATCTTTAATAGTATCCGTCGATTCACGATCAATTATAGTTTCTGTTAAAATTTTATTTGCTAATACTAATGCTTTAGTTATATCAGTTTCAGATAAATAAGGTTCATCTGGTATAAAAATACTATCAATACTTAATAATAATGAATTTTTATTTTTAGATAAAAATGAAACATTGTTAGCTTCAAATCCAAATGTAATTATTCCTATTTGTATATTTTCAAATGTATTGTTAGTTAATAAATTATCTATTATTTTTTTAACACAGTTTTTAGTGGTTTGTAAATTTAATGATTGACTTTTACTACGATCTATTACTATAACTAAATCGAATCCATCATTTAGTGTAAGTAATCCATTTATTTTATTATATTTATATATAGTAATTAAATAAGGAGTATCGGAGGAATCAGTACGCAAGGTACTTCTATAATAAGTATATCTTCTACCAGTTTTTAAAACCATTTTTGAACCGTTTCCGGTTTTCCAACTCCCACTACCCCAACCAACATGTATATCATTTTTTGAATTTTTATCTAATTTATAAAAAGAAAATTGAGGACTGTTTTTATATGTTAAATTTCTCGTATCAGCCCATCCCTTCAAATTGAAATCTTCACCCATACCATCCGGATCGGCAAACAAATAATCCGCCATCCCATTATAATCTGTAACTAATTCACCCGAATGACCTATTGGGGAATATTGTAATGCTTTACAATTACATTTTTGCCAGTATTTTATATCGGACAATGGGTTTGCATTTTGATAATCTTGATCTGAATAATAATCATATGGTCCATTTTTAACATATGGACATGATGGTAAATGTTCCGTATTATTAAATACATCGTCAGCATATGTATCCTCATCCATCCATATAAATGATTTTTTTTCAGATGGATCTATCTTTATAGATAATGCGGGTTGTATGGGTCCATCAAAATACTCGGCACACTTTGTGGCATTACCATCATATATTTTTATGGGGTTTACTTCAGTATCAAGTCTAGATATTGGAGCAGATCCCAACCAAGCGGCCTCGATGGGATCTGAATTTTTTGTATTTAGCTTATATATAACATCCCCAGTTTGAAAATCTAATCCAGCAACAGCACCCGACATCGTTTTAGCTATATTTATTTCTGATAAATATATAGGGTTGGAATGATCCAATCCTATTGTTAATTTTATATCTGGATTTTCGCTATAATTTTGAAGAGGCCAGTATATATTATTTATACCATCTCGAATAATAATATCCGTTTTATCAAATTTATATAAATATGCTTGCTTAACTTCACCAAAAGTATATTCATCATAATTAGCTAATTTATTATAAGTTTTTACTTTTTTTATTATATTATCAGCAGTATCTGAAAAAGTATCAGCATATGCTCCATTAGATATTAAAGTTGTATTATTTAAATATATTGAATTGCATGAGGAGGTTGGTAGAATTCCCGTAAAGTAATCGGTTAAAATTTGTTCTTTATTATTGGAGTCGAAACGATTTAATAAAAAATTATTCTCATCTGTCAATTTATATTCATTAAATTTTGATGTTTTTGGTGAAAATCCAACTCCGGGATATGGAAAAATAAATTCTTTAGTATCAGAACTACCGATACGACATATCATTTCCCTTTTTTCAGTTTTTGTATTATGAACACCTCTCAGCCAAGCTCCTTCAACAACACCAGACTTATCAGTAAAGATTAAATCCGAGTTCGTATATGAATCTCCACCCGTTGCGCCAGATTGAATTAAATTCGAATCATTTAATAATATTTCTGAATATAAATTATTAAAAATGGAATCATTAAGAATTCGATCACCACTAGGAAAATAAAACCAATTATTTCCAGTATTTAAATCTAGATTTATAAATTTATCATAAAGTTCGACATCTTTTAATTTCACAGCTGTTAATCCATATACAGATTGTCCTAAATATTTTTTTGAAGATTCATTTAAATTTATAAAATTCAAAGCTTTAATGTTATATTCAGAAATACTTGTTATGTTTGGAATATC
>Ga0214919_10000999_pt1 | contig 47739 bp, 39 predicted proteins | sample LL1503_MetaG_FD_177994 | JGI IMG/M metagenome (GOLD analysis project Ga0214919, IMG submission 177994) | Freshwater microbial communities from Lake Lanier, Atlanta, Georgia, United States - LL-1503 | ecosystem: Environmental > Aquatic > Freshwater > Lake | place: USA: Georgia | collected...
GATAATTTGTACTGCAGCTAGAAATTCTAATTGTAACCAAAAATACAATGCAGCAATTCCTATTAAAGAAAATAGCAACCAAATAGAAGCCCTAAATATTTTTCGGGTGGTAACAGCAAGTATTCCTGTTCCTAAAATAAAAGCAGCAATCAGGTAAAAAAATATAGCAGCAGCACTCATAAATAATATTTTTATAGACCAATTTTATTCTACGCCGGCCCTTAATTTAGAATCAGGTTGATTTAATTTTTTTGTTAGCATCGCTCTATCAAAAACACTGTGTTCGAATGTTTGTGCCATTTTAATTGCATCAGTAGGGCAGGCCTCTATGCATAAATTACACATGGTACAAAGTTCTAAATGATAGATAAATGTGTCAATTGCTTTTTTCTTTTTGCCTTCTGGAGAAATATCAAATTTGTTAATGATTTTAATTGTTCCATTAGGGCAAGCTAGTTCACAAGCAGAACAGCCAGTACAAGCGTGTTCATTTTGGTTGTCATGCGTCATAATAACTTCGCCTCTAAAACGCTCAGGCAAGTTTAATTCTAACCTATTTTCTGGATACGATTGTGTAATAATCTCTTTATGGTGCGTGAAATAATAACCCGTTCTGCGCATCCCAATAAATAGAGATTTTAATGCATTATATATATCCTTAAAGTAATTAACTAGAAACATCTTACTGTTTTAATTTCAATTTAAAAATGCCAGCCCATGATAGCCACTAGGGTCATCAATAAAAGATTGAACATACTGATTGGTAATAAATATTTCCACTCTAAATTCAATAATTGGTCTACTCTTAATCTTGGGAAAGTCCATCTAAACCACATGATTAAAAATATCAAGAAAAATGTTTTGCCAAAAAACCAAATAGACGATGGTATATAATCCATGATATGGTTAAATCCTTCCCAAGAGCCAATATGCAATGGCATCCATCCACCAAAAAACAAAGTAGCACCAATGGCACAAACAATAAATATATTAATGTATTCAGCCAAAAAGAATAAAGCGAATTTCATTCCAGAATACTCTGTATGAAACCCAGCTGTTAATTCAGATTCCGCTTCTGATAAATCGAATGGGGCACGATTGGTTTCTGCAGTTACCGCAATAATAAAAATCACAAAAGAAATTAACGCAGGAATATGTGCTTTAAAAATCCACCAACCATTTTGTTGAGATAACACAATGTCGTTTAAACTCAAACTGCCTGTTAAAACAATAATGGATAAAATAGACAAGCCTACAGACAATTCATAACTCACCATTTGCGCACCACTACGCATAGCACCTAGTAAAGAGTATTTGTTATTACTAGACCATCCTGCCATTAAAATGCCAATGACTGATACCGAAGAAATAGCAGATACATATAATACGCCAATATTAATATCCCATATTTGAAATCCTTTGGCAAAACCAATAGGAGCCAATACCATCATAGCAGATATCATAACAATATAGGGTGCTAAATTAAACAAGAACTTATCTGCTCCGTCTGGCGTTAAGCCTTCTTTCATCATTAGTTTAACTGTATCAGCCAAACTTTGAAGCATCCCCTTTGGGCCAACTCTATTAGGCCCAAGCCTAATTTGAATCCAAGCGGCTACTTTGCGTTCCATGAGTACCAGAACTAATCCTAGCACAGCAAATAGGGTAATGGCTAATACACCAACTATTACAAACTCTAACAATAAAGCTAGGTTTGGTTGAAAGGTTTTATTTAACCAAATGTGAACGATTGTTGTTAAGCTTTCTAAACTAAACATGTATCTAAAATATCTTAATGAACAAATTATCTTCTATCAAAACCTACTATTAAACCAAATATTTATCGATCAATATCTGGAATGACCAAATCAAGTGTACCCATTGATGCAACTAAATCTCCTAATTTTTCACCAACTGTCATATGATTGAGCGCCGATAGGTTAGAAAAACCAGGAGACCTAAATTTTATCCGATAAGGTGTTGTACCACCTTCACTTACAATATACACGCCCAATTCACCACGTGCTGTTTCAACTGATTGAAAAAATTCGCCTTTGGGTAATTTTAATACTGCTTTTGTTTTTGCTTGAAAATCACCATCAGGAATCATGTCAATCAATTGCTCAATGATTTTAATGGATTCATTCATTTCACGTAAACGAACCATATATCTTGCAAATGAATCCCCAGCCGTTTCTAATATTTCATCGAATTGTAATTGCGAATAAATTTCATAAGGAAAATGTTTTCTTACATCGCAAGAAACACCGCTACCTCTAGCAGCAGGACCTGTTACGCCATAAGAAATAGCATCTTCTGCAGATAAATAACCAACGCCTTTCATTCTGTTTTGAAAAATAATATTTCCCGTAACTAGTTCGTCGTATTCGTGAATTTTTAATTTGTATAATTTCAAGAAATTCTTAACGCGTGCTACAAAATTTGGATGCAAATCAGCCATTACACCACCTGGTACATTGTAGTTCATCGTTAAGCGCGCACCACAGGTTTCTTCCATGATATCATTAATGGTTTCTCTTTCTCTAAATGCATGAAAGAAAGGTGTGAATGCTCCCAAATCCATTGCCATAGCACCCCACCATAATTCATGAGAAGCAATTCTTGTTAGTTCATCCATCAATACGCGAATAACTTGTGCACGTGCAGGTATTTCAATTTGTAGTGCTTTTTCTACCACCATTGCGCAAGCATGGTTATTGATATGTGCCGACAAATAATCCATTCGGCTTGTTGAATAAATAAATTGACGATAAGATAAACTCTCGCACATTTTTTCAATTGAGCGATGGATATAACCCAAATGTGGTTCTACATTTTTAATGGTTTCTCCATTTAAGGTGATGACCAAATGCAATACCCCGTGTGTAGCTGGGTGTTGCGGACCTACATTGATGATCAAATCTCCTTCTACTGTTTTACCAATTTCTTCCACCATGGTTTTCATTTGTTTTAAAATCGAATTAGTATCGATTATTACTAGTTGCTATGGTTCTATAATTTAATCATGTTAATGGGATCATCATAATCTTTACGCAAAGGATATCCAACCCAATCGTCTGTTAAAAATAATCGCCTTAAATCGGGATGCTGTAAAAAAATAATCCCAAATAAATCAAATACTTCACGCTCATGGAATTCAGCAGTTCGCCAAATATCAGATACGGTATCAATTTGAGGAGTTTCTCTGTTAAGTTTTACTTTAATAACAATATTGTCGTTGGTTTTTTTAGATCGGAGATGATAGACCATTGTAAAATGGGTTTTCCAATCTACACATGTTAAACAGAACAAAAAATCAAAAGGCATTTGATTAAAATTGCGCAATTGCAAAGCAGCTTGTTTAAACTCATTTGATTCCAAAGAAATGTTTAACCATTCGCCAGCTTCTTCTATAACTGCATCAGGCAAAAGTTCTTTTATAATTATTGTTAATTCTTCTTTCAACATATTAATAAATACCGATTTTCAAAATGATCAATTTTAATAAAAATTTAAACAGACTGTTTGATCTGTTCACGAGTCATACCCATTTTTATTTTATCCTGTAAACTGATTAATGCATGCAATAAAGCCTCTGGCCTTGGCGGACATCCTGGAATATATACATCCACTGGAATTACATGATCTGCACCTTTTACTACAGAATAAGTATTATAAAAAAAAGGGCCTCCGCTAATAGCGCAGGCACCCATTGCAATCACATATTTAGGATCCGCCATTTGATCGTATAAACGTTTTAATACAGGCGCCATTTTATTTACAATCGTTCCAGCAATAATAATAACATCTGCTTGTCGGGGAGTAGCCCTTGCAACTTCAAAACCAAATCGAGAGAAATCGTATTTGGCAGAAGCAACAGCCATCATTTCAATACCACAACAACTAGTAGCAAATGTTAGCGGCCATAATGAATTAGACCTAGCCCAATTAATTACATCATCTAATTTACTCAACACAATTCCACCACCTGTTGTTTCATGAATTTGACCTGGAAATTCTTGATTCGTATTATTTTCAGTTGTAACCATAATTATTTATTGAACAATCTTTTAATTAATAATAAATTATATTAAATCCATTTTAAAGCACCTTTTTTGTGTGCATATAAAAACCCCATAAATAATATAAAAAAGAATACAATGATTTCAAATAATGCTGGCATGCCTACTTGTTTAACAACCACAGCCCATGGATACATAAATACTAGCTCTACATCAAAAATTAAAAAGATTAGTGCAAATAAATAATACCCTACGTTAAATTGATTCCAAGGAGATCCATCCGAAGGAATACCACATTCATAAGCTTGACCTTTCTGAGGATTTTTTGTACCCTTAACAAAGATTTTTGCAATTAAAATACCGCCAAATGAAAAAGCAATTGCGGCAAGAATTAAAACAATTAAGTAGGCAGCACCCATAGCATTAAATTATCGGGCATGAAGATAGGGAATAACAAATATTAAAAAACTTGATTTTACGCACTTTTTGTTATGATTTTTATCATTATTTTTAAATATTTAAGATCCCTAGAGTTTTGTTAGGATATTGGGGTTCTTAATCATATTTAAAAAAAGCGACAAGTGTTTTTTCACCGATATCAAAATCATGAATAAGTTGTTGCGTAATAATCCATTTGTTTATTTTAGATAAAGTGATAAGAGGATATATTTTTTTTGTTAACTTGCCATCATCATTTTGTTAACAAAAACCAATACTGCCATTACTACTAATCTCTTATATGACGAAGAAAATCTCTTAAAAAAACTATCTCAGGGAGACGAGCGGGCATTTGAAGCCATTTATAAATATTATAGCCCCCGTATTTTTGCCAATCTGCTTAAACTAACAAAGTCCGAAACACTTGCACAAGAAATTTTACAGATTGTGTTTATAAAATTGTGGGATGCAAGGAAAAAGATTCGGTTACACACCTCTTTCTCTGCTTTTTTATTTAAAATTGCTGAGAATAAAATGTATGATTTTCTTAGGGAGGCTTTACGAAATAAAAAAAGAAGGGATTATCTATTGATTGCGGCTTCTGAAAAGTACACACATATTGAGGAAGGATTACTTTCCAAAGAAAATATGAATATTATTCTGGCTGTTATAGAAAGCCTTCCACCTCAACGCAAACAGGTTTTCAAGCTTTGTAAAATTGAAGGATTGTCATATGAAGAAGTAAGTGTTCGCCTTGGAATTTCCACCTCAACTATCAGCGATCATATTGTGAAAGCAACACGCTCTTTACGGGATCAGATGCAAAATGACTTTCAGTTATCATTGGGTATTTTTGTGATATTTTGTATCTCTTAAATCATTCATATACTTTTTGAATAATATCAATTTCGAAACCATACTGGTTTACTACATGCTAGGCCTGTCTTTTTATCTTTTTCTTACTATTTCGCCTTAAATATTATGATTTGATAAGATTTGAGGTTAAAGAATCTTTTTATATCCTCTTTTATTTTCAGAATATGATCAATTATTAATCTGTCAGCCTAATATTCAATAATAAAATGTAATCCAACTTTTAGGCTAAAAAAAACTAAAAAAAATCAAACCGAGCAGAGGAAGATTCTTTTTCAAGCGTATTATATAGAAATATTTTTACCTTGGATAAGTCAATCAACCATATCGAACTATTTACTAGGTACATCAATAATCAATGTTCTCCACAGGAAGTTTCGTACCTATTGGCTTATTTTAACGAAGAATCGAATGAGGCTATTGTAAGGGAATTGATTTTCCGGCAACTTGAGCAGTTATCTGAATCTGATATAGATGTTGAGCCTCATTTAAAGGCTGCATTTGTTATAATTGATTCCCATATCCAAAATTCTAAGAAAACTATTAAAAAAGGAATTCAGGTAACCCTTTTTAGCAAAAAGCTACTGCGTATTGCAGCTATATTTATTATCTTTTTGATTGGAACAGGTGGTTTTTATTTTTATCCAATTGATAAAGTGAATAAGATTCAAACAGAAAGTCTAGCCTACACCAAATATTTATTGTTGCCCGATGGTAGTAAGGTGATCGTTCACAATAAAAGTAAACTGGAATATCCATCTGCTTTTAACGGTAAAACAAGGGAGGTTACTCTAACCGGGGAGGCCTATTTTGACATTAAACATGACGATAATAAACCATTTATAATACATACGGGAGAATTAACCACTACTGTTTTGGGAACAGCCTTCAATATTCAAGCTTATCCTGGTGCTAAAAACATAATTGTAACTGTTACAAGAGGTAAAGTAAGAGTTGAATTTAACCATAAGGTTTTGGCTGTATTAACACCTGACGGTCAATTGGTATATGATTTGCCAAAAGCTGATGCAAAGAATAAAACTGTTGTAGCTCAAGAGATTATCAAATGGACCAATTCTGATATGGATTTTGAAGATGTTCCGTTTGAAACAATTGTAGAACAGATTAGCAAACGCTATCAAGCAGATATCAGTTTTGCCAATAATGAGATTAAAAAATGTCCGGTTCACGCCACTTTCAGTGGAACTGAAACCATCGAAGAAATTATTACAAAACTCTGTTTGGCGAGAAATGCTACTTATAAGAAAACAGATGATAATAAGTTCATAATACTAGGGAAGGGGTGTACAGAGTAACCCATTTTTTATTAAAAAAGTAAAACTAACCAACGATACAAAATCTGTTTTATGAATCAAAGTTCACCGTAAATGAGAAAGACTTTTTTTTTACTTAAATCCAAACAAAACCCCTCTGCTTTGGGAAGCATGAGATGGGTAGTGTTTAAAACCATTCGTTCAATTTTAAACTATTGCAAATTATGCAAAAAAAACCTACATGGACTGCAATTAATTTTCGAAGGCTTGTATACGATTGTAGCCATCAACGTAAAATACGATTCATTATGAAAATGAGTTTATGCTGGTCTGTTTTGATCTTAATTTCACTACAGTTATTAGCTACTCCTGACAATGTTCGTGCTCAATTATTGTCTGAAACCAATATTATGGTTGGCTTTAAAAATGAGAACTTAAAATCAGTACTGGTTAAAATTGAAAAAATGTCTGGATTCAATTTTGTATACCCTTCTGAAGAAGTGGTTAAGTACAATAATCTTAGCCTTACACGCGAAAACAGACCTTTACAAAAAACGCTGGAATTGTTGCTGAATAATACTTCTATCAATTTTAAGCAAGTAAATAATAGCATTATTCTGTTTAAAAGAGAAAACGGTTTTCCAAAGGAAGATATAACTATAGCAATGCCAGCATTGTCTTTAGATCTGTTAGCTAACGCTGTAAAACCTATTACTGGCCGTGTGCTAGATGCCGATGGTAAACCAATAGTTGGCGCCTCTGTAATTGTAAAAGGAGCAACCGGTGGTTCTGTAACCAACGCAGATGGTTATTTTAAAATTAATGTGGAAGATAAAGATAGAATCTTGGTGGTATCATTTGTTGGCTACAAAAAACAGGAGATAAATATTAATGATAAAAAAGTTATTAATGTTGTTTTGGAACAAATAACTGATCAAATCAATGAAGTGGTCATCACGGGAATTTTTACCCGTAAATCTGCTACTTATACCGGTTCGGCAACTACTGTTAGTGCTAAAGAATTACAACAATTTGGCAATCGTAACCTGATTACTTCTTTGAGAAATGTGGAACCTGCTTTTAACATTATTGAAAGCAATACGTATGGATCAGACCCCAATCGTTTACCAGAAATTCAGATACGTGGTAATTCAAGCCTTCCAAATGTTACACAATTACAGGATCAAACACGAGTTGGTTTAAATACGCCACTAGTCATCTTAGATGGATTTGAATCTTCACTTCAAAAATTACTAGATATCAATGCAAATGAAGTAGAATCCATCACCATACTAAAAGATGCATCAGCAACAGCTATCTATGGTTCAAGAGGAGCAAACGGTGTGGTAATTATCACAACCAAAGCTCCTAAACCCGGAAAATTAAGGATCAGCTACCGAGGCGATATGAATATGGAAATTCCTGATCTTACAGCTTATAGTGTTTTGGATGCAAGGCAAAAACTTGACCTTGAACAAAAAGTTGGATTATACACAACCCCTCGTGCAGAAAACCAAGTACCACTTACTCGTTACTATAACTACTTATTAAATGAGGTAAACAGTGGTGTAAATACTTACTGGTTATCCCAACCACTTACTACAGCTATTGATCAACGACATAATATTCGCTTGGAAGGAGGTGATCAAGCCTTCCGTTATTCAGCTTCTGCGCAGATTAATGATGTACAAGGGGTAATGAAAGGATCTTATCGTAAGAACTTTAATGGCACAATCAACCTTTCATATCTATATAAAAATATTAAATTCTCCAACAGTCTTATTATTGGCATATCAAATATTGCCAATTCACCATATGGAACATTTAGTGATTATGTGAACATGAATTCTTATTGGAGATTGTATGATAGTACGGGTAAATTGAATAAATTTTTAGGCAATCCAGGCAATACAGATTATAGTAATCGTTGGAGTACATTGCCTACCAACCCAATGTTCAATGCCAATCTGAATACATTCGACAAAACAAATGCAACTGCGTTAACAAATAATACATCTATTGAATGGGCTGTAACAAAAGACCTGCAATTCAGAACACGCTTAGGTTTGACAAAAATTACTGACCAGAGTGATAAATTCAGACCTGCAGATCATACCGCTTTTGCTAACTATTCTGCTGCAGATGTTTTCAGGAAGGGTGATTATGCTTATGGTGTTGGAAATACAATTAATTATGATGGAAGTGTGAGTTTGAATTATACAAAATTGATTGCTCAAAAGCATTCCATTTTTGCAGGCTTTGATTATAATATCAGACAAAACAAAAACTCAACATACAACTTTCTTGCAGAAGGATTTAATAATCCAAATTTCGATCTAATCTCCACTGCCTTACAATATGCACAGAACGGAAAACCAAGCGGATCAGAAAATTTATCTAGAGCGATAGGTATTACAGCCAATGTAAACTATGCATATAAGAATCGTTATTTTGTTGATGCTTCTTTCCGCGAAGATGGCTCATCGCAGTTTGGTTCTAATAAAAGATTTGCACCATTTTGGTCAACCGGTTTGGGCTGGAACCTTGAAAAGGAAGCATTTTTGAGAGATGTGACATTTATCAATCGATTAAAAATCCGTGGATCCATGGGTATTACAGGTTCACAGAACTTTAGTTCTTATCAGGCATTATCTACCTACCAATATTATACTGCAGATCGTTATTATAACTGGATGGGAGCATACCTGTTAGGATTAGGTAACCCTGATCTTCAATGGCAGCAAAAAATGAATTATGATTTAGGTTTTGAAGCACAATTATTTAAGCAGCGAGTATCTATTAATGCAGATTATTATGTGGGTACTACAAATAACTTGGTATCTTCTGTAAATCTACCATCATCTAATGGATTTACTAGTTATGTTGAAAATATTGGTTCGATGGAAAACCGTGGCTTTGAAGTAAAAGTAACCGGCTTCTTAATAAGAAATACAAAAAAGAATATTGCCTGGAGTATAACAGCTGCTTTCTTTCAGAACGTAAATAAAATTAACACGATTTCACAGGCATTGAAAGATGCACAAAAAGCAATTGAACTTGCTGGTGGCTCCAATCCAAATGTCTTATACAGGGAAGGTTATTCAACCAATACGATTTGGACAGTACCTTCTTTAGGAATCGATCCGAGTACCGGTAAAGAATTATACATGAACAGAAACGGTACACCAACCTTTACATGGAATTCATTAGATCTAGCACCTGCAGGGGTTACTGATCCAAAGATTCAGGGTAATTTCAGTTCTATGTTTCGTTACAAAACATTCACTGCCAATATTTCATTTGGGTATCGTTTTGGAGGACAATTATATAATCAAACACTGATCAATAAAGTAGAAAATGCAAATTATAATTACAATGTTGATTCCCGTGTATATGAAAATCGTTGGCAGAATCCGGGCGACCAATCTGCATTTAAAGGATTACAGGTAACCACGGCAACTCAAATGACATCAAGGTTTGTTCAGGATGAGAAAACATTGAATTGTCAGAATATTCATCTGCAATATGATTTAATATCTGAATCCCTAAAAAAGAAATTGAATTTCGAATTGCTCTCATTCTCCTTAAGCATGGCTGATGCATTCTACATCTCCACTGTAAAAAGAGAAAGGGGATTGTCTTATCCATTTTCAAGACAGGTATCATTCAGTATTTCAGCCACGTTTTAAATTATTAATATTAATTCAGTATGAAAAATATACAATTATTAATCATAGCTATCCTTGGAGTAATTGCACTTAGTTCTTGTCAAAAATACCTTACGGTTTCTCCGAAAACACAGGTAGTACAAACAGACTTACTAAGTACCGAAACTGGCTATAAAGATGCATTAACAGGCGTTTACATCCAGATGAAATCAAATAATAGTTATGGCCAGAACCTTACCATGACTACCATTGAACAATTAATCTCCAACTGGGATGTAGCAACAAATACAACAGAACAAAAACTCGGTCTGTTCAATTATACCGATGCCAATGTTGATGCGTTAATGACTTCAATTTACGCTCAGCAGTACACTATCATTGCAAGTGTCAATGCAATTTTGGGTCAAATCGACGCAAATAAATCTGCTTTTACAACTCCTGGTTTATATGAATTGATTAAAGGTGAATGTTTAGCAATCAGGGCTTATTGTCATTTTGATGTTTTGCGAATCTGGGGGCCAATTCCAACAGCAACCGGATCTGCAAATATACCACCATATGTAACAACTTTATCTAATCAACCTAATTCATTGACTGTCTATACACAGTTTCAAACACAGTTGTTAAACGATCTTACCGATGCAGAAAAATTGCTTAATGGAGTTGATCCTATCCTGAATTATTCTTTGTTGAATTTAAGTCGCCCAGGATCGACGGCAACAACATTCAATCCAACCGATATCTATTTTGCATTCCGCTATTTACGTATGAATTATTATGCAGTAAAAGCATTGCAGGCTAGGTCTTATCTGTGGTTTAACAATACGGCAAAAGCTTATGAGTGCTCTAAAGTTGTGATCAATGCAACCAACCCCGATGGAACTGTAAAATTCCGTTTAGGTAATACAGCTGATATGACTGCAAAAGATTATGCACTAACCCCTGAACAGGTTTTTGGTTTATATGATTTTAATCTTTACACCAAATACAATAACCTGTTTGCCAATGGCACTTTGAAAAAAGGAACCGCAGCTACAACAATAACCGGACAATTATATGGAACTACCGGAACGGATATTCGCGAAGTAAACTTATGGTTACTTATAACGCAGCCTAGTCAGGCAAAAACCTATATCTGCCAAAAATATAATGTGCCACAAACTGTAGCAAGTGCACAGGCAGATGTAAACCGCATTCCAATGCTTCGTTTGAGTGAAATGTATTTTATTGCAATAGAAACTGCTCCTCTTGCAGAAGCGCAAACGTTTTGGGCAGCCTATAGAACCGCCCGTAATATTCCAGTAACTATATTGCCATCAGACCCTATACTACTTCAAAATGCTTTATTGCCTGAATATAGGAAGGAATTTTATGCAGAAGGTCAGGCTTTTTATGCATATAAAAGATTAAACAGCACAACGGCAAATGTTTTGTTTGCACCAACTGGCTCTAGTATAAATTATTTATTCCCATTACCTAAAACAGAATTAGTAAAATAATAAAATTGTTTCATTATGAAAAAAAACAAATATTTCATGGTAGCCCTTTTGTTATTAACATGGGCCGCCTGCAAAAAAGAAGATTATAAAATGTTTACGGATGTTGCAAGGATTCAGTTTGGACCTGATGTTACCAGGATTTACCAAACATCCTTCAATTTGGCAGACACAACCAAAGATTTCACTTTTGTATATAATGATCCAACCAACAAACAGGATACGGTTTGGTTTGATATTTATGCCATTGGAGGGATATCAACCAAAGACAGGATATTTAAATTGCAACAGGTTGCTGATACAACTGGCGCATTAAATGCTGTTCCTGGTGTAGATTATAAGGCATTTACTGATGCTTCAGTAAACAGTAAATATGTAATAAAAGCTGGCGAGAGAAATACTTTAGTGCCTATCGTTTTACTACGTTCAGCTACATTGAAAACAGCTACAGTTACTTTAATCATTAAAGTTGCTGCGAACGATGATTTTCAACTAGGAGAAACTACCAATATCTGGAGAAAAGTAACTTCAACCGACAGGCTGAGTAAACCAACTAACTGGTCATCAGCCTTTGGAACCTATAGTGTAGTGAAACATCAGTTTATGATTAATGCCACTGGAAAAAAATGGGATCAAGCATTTTTCACTGCCATGCTCAGCGATTATACATTAATGTTATATTATACCAACGTGTGTAAAACAGCGCTAATCAATTATAATAATGCCAATCCCAGTAATCCATTGCGCGATGAAACAGGTGCTTTGGTTGTATTTCCATAAATCAATAAAAAATAACTAATGAAAAGATTATATATTCTTACACTTGCTGTGACAATAGCTGCAATGGTTTCATCCTGCTATAAAGACAAAGGCAATTATTCTTATGACACTAATGAAGTTATTACTGTTACTGGAATTGCAGGTTCTTACGATAAGATATCTAAGCAAGAAAAGGTCACTTTAACGCCAACCGTATCATCGTCATTACCCAATGCCAACTTTGAATATTTCTGGGGTATTTATGAAACCAGTGTGCAAGGTTCAGTTCCTAAAATTGATACCATTGCAAAAACATTGAATCTTGATTATCTCATTACCCAATCGGCAAAAGCATGGGTACTGGTATTTGGTGCAAAAAACAAAACAACAGGGTTGCAACAATTGGTTACATCAACTATTAATGTAATAACTCCTTTTACCCGTGGTTGGTATGTTTTGAAAGATGATGGTACAAGTACAGATTTAGATCTCTTTTTAACACCCACTTCTATTGTGCCTTCATCGCAGATAAATAATGTATTTAGCCTTATAAACGGAAAAAAATTAAACGGTAAGGCTCAGTTCTTATCTTTTGATAATTCCTATAAATCTATGGTTACCGGGGTATTAGGAAATACTAGGGCAATGTTTGTAACATCAGACAAAGATGCATCTGTGATAGACATTAATTCATTATTAGTGATTCGTGATTTTAATAGTATGTTCTATTCACCACCTACCATAAAAGCACCAACTTATGTTGGACCAGGCACTTCTTCTGATTTCTTTATCAATGCAGGTCAATTATATAGTATTTACTCCATGTCATCTAATGTTGGTCAGTTTGCTGCCAGACAATTAAAAGATGCATTAAATACAGACTATAATTTATCGAAATACTTTATAAATTTCACATTAGCCAATCCAATATTTTTTGATGAGACCAGCAGTTCCTTTGTTTCAGCAGGTGGTGCAGGTACTGTATTAAACAGTGTTACTGATGCAGTTGGTACTGCTATGAAAGCTAACAACAATAATAAGACGCTTTTGTACATGGGTATTAAAACCTCAACACCTACCGGAGTAGCATTGTTTCAGGATAAAACAAATACATCACTAAAAATCTTATCATCTATTACTGCCAATACCACGGCTTTTAGCATGGTTAATGACACGTTACTTAACACCAGTAAATTGTACAGTGCCAATTTGGTTACAACTAATCTGGTTGATGAGAACTTTATCTATTTTGTAGTAGGTAACCAAGTTTGGTCGCGCAACCTCTCTAATAAATTTGAGCAGTTACAATACACAGCAGCGGCAGGTGAAACAATCACGTTTATTCGTCATAAAAAATATACGTCTGAAGTTGCTTATGCACATAACTATATTGCCATCGGTACAAAATCAGGTGCTAATTACACCGTTCGCATGTTTACCAAAACATCAGGTAACTTGGCAGCAAGTCCTGATGTAACAATGACTGGCAGCGGGTCGGTAGGTGATATTATTTATATATCGCCATCAGTAGGTTCAAACACTTATCTACAAACATATTAAATACATTATTTCAAATACCGGTACCATACTTAAATATTGTTACCGGTATTTAATAAAAATTAAACATTTAATTTAAAAAAAAACTGATGAAAAATTTCAAGTTACCATTATTGTTGTGCATGATTACTTTAAGCCAGATTGTATTTGGTCAGCAAAATAAAATGGCTATGATACAGGGTAAAATCACTATAAAAAACATGCCAAAAGAGATTACATTATATTCCATTGTGAATGGAGAAGTGGCACTGCATTCAAAAGTGAATGTTGATGAAGATGGTAATTTTGGTTTTTATTTTGCACCCTCATATAGCGGATTCTATAGAATTGCCGAAAGGAAAATTCCTGTAAGATTGTTCATCGCTCCTGGAAAAAATACTAGTATAAATATTACTGATGACAACTATGCGGTGTTAGAAGTCAATGATAAAGAAAATAAAAAAATGGAGGAATGGTCTAATATTATTAGCAAAATGAAAATTGCTAATAGTCTCTCAGGAATGATTACTTACAAAGACATTTTCCCGCTGTTACCAGATATGGAAAAACAAAAAAACAGTTTTATTGCTAATCTTAAAACAGGTAACCCATCTTTTGACAAACTTATGAAAGGAATGTCAGAAGCAGATTTTGAATATGAGCTCTTTCATTTCCTAATCATGCCAAGAAATATACACCCTAATTATGATTCTTTACCCGATCTGTATCAGAAATATGCTGCTGGACCGCATTTTACCACTACTGCTTCTATGCAATATGATTTTGGACAACAATCAATGTCTGCTTACCTAATGTATATATATACTCAAAGGGCAATAAAAGAAAAGGGTGTTAGATCATCATCAGTTGATCTATTTTATCAATTGGTTATTGATAGAATTAAAAATGATACTTTAAAAGGTTGGTACTTTCTTAATTCTAATATTGTTCGAACAAAGGCTTATGATCAGAAATACCGTGACATGGTTGAAAAGTATAAGCCTTATATTTTAAACGATGCTCAAAAACAAAAGCTTCATGATTTTGAATTAACTATCCGCACATTTGGTGATGGAGAACTAGCCATGAATTTTGATGGAAAAACTCCAGAAGGTAAAAAGGTATCTTTAAATGATCTAAAAGGGAAAATGGTATTGGTAGATGTTTGGGCTACTTGGTGTTCGCCGTGCCGTGCTGAAATTCCTGCTTTACAAAAACTGGAAAAAGAAATGGAAGGAAAGGATATTATATTCATGAGTTATTCAATTGACGAGAAGAAAGATTATGATAAGTGGAAAAAAATGATCGTAGACAGTACATTAGGCGGTTTGCAATTAATAGGAGATTTAGCTTGGAAATCAGAGATGGCTACTAATTACAAAATTACCGGAATCCCACGTTTTATGTTATTTGATAAAGAAGGAAAAATTGTTACCATCGATTCTCCACGTCCTTCAAATCCGGAATTAAAAACAATGATAGAAAAATATTTGAAATAGTTAACTATTGATAATAAAAATTATATAGACTTATTTTCTCATGTTTCTTAGTGTTAGGAAGCAACCCAGGGAGGATTTCTATCCATCCTGGGTATTTATTTTTATCAGGATACTTTGTAATTTCTTGCTAAAATAATTGATATATTGGTAAAATTGATTCAATAAGATGCTGAACGTTTATCTTTGTTAAAAACAATATCATTTGAAACAACTCGCTGCGGTAAATCCTTTTTTTTGGAAATATAGAAATCGTTTTTTTATTGGGATTTTCTTTGTGATTGGGGCAAATTATTTGGCAGTATTAGCTCCTCAAATAACAGGGTTTGTTGTAAATCAGGTGCAACAACATTTACCAGGTGCAAAACAAATCAGTACAAAACCTTCACATGATTTTATTGTCAATTGGTTTATTCAATCAATAGAACACAATCAATATCCATTTACCACACTAGTAGCAATTTGTAGCGTAACTATTTTAATCTTAGCTATTATTAGGGGCGTACTCATGTTTTTTATGCGTCAAACCATTATTGTTATGAGTAGGCATATTGAATTTGACCAAAAGAATCAAATCTATCAACACTACCAACAGCTAGATACAAACTTTTACAAAACCAATAGTACCGGTGATTTAATGAATCGTATGTCGGAAGACGTAAGTAGGGTTAGAATGTACACAGGACCGGCAGTGATGTACTTAATTAACTTAGTAGCCTTAATTGGATTTTGCGTTGTGAGTATGCTTAGAAAAGATGTACAGTTAACCCTTTATGTATTAGCACCATTACCCATTTTAGCCATAACCATATTTATCATAAATAGTGTCATTAATAAAAAAAGTGAATTAATTCAATCCCTACTATCTGATTTAACCACCAATGCCCAAGAATCCTTTTCAGGGATACGCGTGATTAAATCTTTTGTTCAAGAAAAAGCCATGTTAGGATTTTTTAAAAAAAATAGTGAATCCTATAAAACACAAGCCATTGAACTAGCAAAAGTAGAAGCAATCTATTTTCCAAGTATGGCTTTATTAATAGGGCTCAGTACATTGGTAACTATTTATATTGGAGGTGTTCAGGCATTACATGATACAGGTAAACTCGGCTTGATTGTTGAATTTGTGATTTATATCAATATGCTCACTTTTCCGGTCAGTGCTATTGGTTGGACTGCCAGTATGATTCAAAGAGCAGCAGCTTCTCAAAAAAGATTGAATGAATTTTTAAATACCAAACCCGTTATTCAAAATCATCCTTCCATTATTCCATCCTCAGTAACAGGAGATATTGTATTTAACCATATTAGTTTTACTTATCCGCATACAGGAATAAAAGCCATTCAAGACCTTAATTTAGAAATTAAAAAAGGTAGTAAGGTATTGGTATTGGGTAGAACAGGTAGCGGAAAATCAACCCTAGCGCAGCTTTTGCTTCGATTCTACGACCCTTCAAATGGAAAGATAACAATAGGTGGCACTGATATTAAACAGATAGACATAAACAATCTTCGAGAAAAAATTAGTTATGTACAACAAGATGTTTTTCTATTTAGCGATACGGTTGCAGGAAATATCAGTTTTGGGTTGGCATCATTAGCATCAAATGAAACCATTGAGCGTGCAGCCAAATTTGCTAGCGTTCACCAAGAAATTCTAGGATTTGATAAAGGTTATCAAACAATGATAGGAGAGCGTGGTGTAACACTAAGTGGAGGCCAAAAACAGCGTATTTCAATTGCTAGGGCTTTAATAAAAGACCCAGAAATTGTTGTATTCGACGACTGTTTAAGCGCTGTAGATGCAAAGACGGAGTTTGAAATATTAAGTAGTTTAAATAAATATTTACACGAAAAGACTGCTATAATTATTACCCATCGCATCTTCTCAACTTTTAGATTTGATACAATCATCGTATTAGAAAATGGGGCAATTATTGAAAAAGGTAACCACGAAGACCTCTTATTATTAAATGGATATTATGCTGAATTGTACCGTATGCAACTCACAGAATTAACTGATTCTAGCCTTCAAACAGATAAAATGGCTGAATCTTAAAACATAATTGTTGGAAATTTTGGTAATTCTGAAACAATCCTATATTTGTAAAGCTTAAATAATTCTGAACTTAAACCAATTTAACTGTGTCGTACGAGAATAACGAGAACAACGAAAAAAAGATGGAAAGCGTTTATAGTAAACGTATTAGAGCTGGAAAAAGAAGAACTTATTTTTTTGATGTAAGAGAAACTCGTGGAAGCGACTATTATCTAACAATTACAGAAAGCCGTAAACGTTTTGATAATAATGGTTACGACAGACATAAAATATTCTTGTACAAAGAAGATTTTAATAAGTTTATCAAGGCATTAGGCGAAGTAATAGATTATGTAAAAACTGATTTAATGCCCGATTTTGATTTTGACGCATTCAACCACGAATACGCCGAAGGAGAAGAGCCAATATATGAAGCTGCTACTACAGTTAGTGAAACTACCATCGAACCATCTGTAGAAACTATCACAGAAAATATCATAGAACCAATTACAGAAGAAATAGCAGTTCCAGAAATAGAAATTACAACAAGCCCAGAAATTAGTCAACCACCATTAGATAATTTATCAACAGAAGAGGTTGATAAATGGTAAAACATTAGCATAAAAAAAGCCACATTAAATGTGGCTTTTTTTATGCTAATCAATTTCTTTTTGCATCCAAACATTACAGGCATTGTGCCCTGAATTTCCTAGTGGGGTAGTTAAATATTCAAATCCAAATTGTTGATACAATTTCACCGCTTTTGCCAAAGCAGGTGTGATGGTTTCTAAGTACATCTTTTTAAACCCATTTTTATTTGCGGCCTCCACACAATTAGTTAGCATTCTATATCCCAAACCCTTTCCTCTAGCGGTTTCTGCTAAAAATACTTTTACCAATTCACAAGTATCAGTAGGCAACCCATCTGTAGAAAAATAGCCCGTGCCACCTACAATTTCGCCATCTAATTCAACAATAAAATAGGCGCAATTTTTATTTGAATTAAACAATTCAAATAAGTGATCGGTACTCTCTTCAAAATAAACAGTACCAGGTAAATTAGCGCCTAAATCTTCTAAAGATTTTCGTATAATTTTTGCAATAATAGGATTGTCTGAAATTTGAATCGGACGAATAATAATTTCCATTTAACCTATTTACAAAATTCTTTAAAACAATTAATCAATCCATTGGTAGAACTATCATGAGCAGTTACTTTGGCAGTATTTTCAAGTTCTGGTAATATTTGATTGGCCAATTGTTTACCCAATTCAACACCCCATTGATCGAAGCTGAAAATATTCCAAATGATACCTTGTACAAAAATTTTATGCTCGTAAATACCAATTAATGTTCCAAGGGTTGATGGTGTAATTTGTTTCACTAAAATGGAGTTGCTTGGCTTATTGCCACTGAATATTTTAAAAGGAGTGAGCTTTTTAATTTCCTCTTCTGATTTACCCGCTTTCATCAATTCTACTTTCACTTCATTTTCAGACTTGCCGTTCCGTGACGCTTCGGTTTGTGCAAAATAATTCGACATCAATTTAAGGTGATGATTTCCAATAGCATTATGACTAATAGCCGGAGCAATAAAATCACAAGGTATTAACAATGTCCCTTGGTGAATTAATTGATAAAAAGCATGTTGACCATTAGTGCCAGGTTCACCCCAAATAACTGGTCCAGTGGCATAGTTAACAGGATTTCCATTTCTATCGGCACTTTTACCATTACTTTCCATATTTCCTTGTTGGAAATAAGCGGCAAAACGATGCATGTATTGGTCATAAGGGAGAATAGCCTCGGTTTGAGCCCCCATAAAATTTACATACCAAATGCTTATTAAAGCCATTAAAACAGGAATATTTTTGTCGAAAGGAATAGTTTGTAAATGTATATCTGCTTTTTCTGCACCTTTTAATAGTTCAATAAAATTGTCGTATCCAATAGTTAGTGCAATTGATAAACCAATGGCACTCCATAAAGAATAACGTCCTCCAACCCAATCCCAAAATTCAAACATATTTGCTTTATCAATGCCAAAAGCAGTTACCGCTTTTTCATTGGTACTCAATGCAGCAAAATGTTTGGCAATATCCTGTTCAGATGCACCTGAAGCCAAAAACCAAGTTCTTGCTGTTTGTGCATTGGTCATGGTTTCTTGTGTACTAAATGTTTTAGAAGCAATTAAGAATAATGTTTCTTCTGGATTGACTTTTTTTAATGTTTCTGCAATATGAGATCCATCAACATTGCTTACAAAAAATGTTTCAATACCTTTTACCCAATATGGTTTTAATGCTTCCGTAACCATTACTGGTCCTAAATCACTTCCGCCAATACCAATATTAACAATGTATCGTATTTTTTTTCCAGTATAACCCTTTGCTGATCCACTATGAATAGATGCACAAAACAGTTTCATCTGCTGCTGTACTTTTAAAATATCCGGCATAATGTCTTTTCCATCAACCATAACTGGATTGCCAGAAAAATTCCTTAGTGCCGTATGTAATACAGATCTGCCTTCGGTTTCATTAATAATGTTTCCGCTAAACATTTCTTCAATAGCATCTTTCAATTTACAATCCTGCGCTAATTCAAGCAATAACTTTAGTGTTTTTTGGTTGATGATATTTTTTGAATAATCAAAAACAATTTCGTCTAAACACAATGAAAATTTTAAAAAACGATCAGGTTCTGTAGCAAATAAATCACGCATATGTTTGCGATTCATTTCTTCTTCAAAATGTTTTTTTAATAAAAACCAGGCTTGAGTGGTAGTTGGATTTGTTCTAGGAAACATATATATAGTTTGTAATAGTAAGTTTAAAAAAATCCTGTTATAAATTCGAAATGGTATCGATAGTTTGTTGAACATTACTTGGTGTAATATCTAAATGCAAAACAAAACGTATTTGAGTAGGAGAGATGGCAAATGCCAAAATACCTTTTTCTTTTAAAATAGCAGCTAATTGAGTGGCTGTAAATCTGCCTTTTACTTCAAATATTACAATATTGGTTTCAACAGGAAGAATCGTTCCAACAAAGTCTTTTTTAAGTAATGCGGCTTCAATTAGTTTAGCATGACGGTGGTCATCGGCTAATCGTTTGATATTGTTTTCCAATGCATAAATACCAGCCGCTGCCAAAAATCCTGCTTGCCTCATACCGCCACCAAAAAGTTTGCGTACCCTTCTTGCTTTTGCAATAAATGTTTTGTTACCTAAAAGCACACTGCCAACAGGCGTCCCTAATCCTTTGCTTAAACAAATAGATATAGAGTCAAACACCTCACCATATTGTTTACAAGTTTCATTTTTGGCTACAATGGCATTAAATATTCGAGCACCATCTAAGTGTAACTTTAAATTGTTTTTTAAGCAAACCTGTTTAATTTGTTTAATATCAGTAAATTCATAACAACTTCCACCACCCCTGTTTCCTGTATTTTCTAAAGAGACAAGTGTACTCAATGGCTTGTGAATATCAAGGGGATTAATGGCTTCTAATACCATTTCAGCATTAATTCTACCCCTATCGCCATTTAAGAGTCTAACAGATGCACCTGAATTGGCTGCTATTCCACCACCTTCATATAGATACACATGAGATAATTTATCGCAAATCACTTCGTCACCAGGGTGGGTATGACATTTAATGGCAATTTGATTGGTCATTGTTCCGCTAGGGCAAAATACAGCGGCTTCCATTCCAAATAAATTTGCAGTCTGGGTTTCTAACGCATTAATGGAAGGATCTTCTCCAAAAACATCATCCCCAATTGGTGCTTCCATCATTGCCTGGAGCATCATTTTGGTTGGCTTGGTAACGGTATCTGATCTGAAATCTATCATAATAATTACAAAGTTAATTCTAAAAGCAGTTTTATAAGGTAGATATCATATTTAATTTTATCCTCATTTGCATTTATAAAAAGCCAATTTTACCCGATTCCCTAAGTTTTTCCACATTTAATCAAAAATTCGCTTGATTTTTTGTACTTTCGCAGGCTCTGAAAAGACCTGCTAATTGTTAAATGATATTTTTTTTTAGTTCATAATATAACAATTGCAACTTTTCCACGTTAAACATTCATTCAAGACAATAATAGACTATGAGGCAGCTCAAAATCGCTACCCAGATTACCAACAGAGATTCACAGGCCGTTGAAAAGTATCTACAGGAAATTTCTAAAATTCCAATGATCAATCCCGAAGAGGAAACAACTCTTGCCCAAAAAATCAAAATGGGTGATCAAAGGGCTTTAGACAAATTGGTACAAGCGAATTTACGTTTCGTTGTATCAGTTGCAAAACAATACCAACACCAAGGGCTTTCATTGAGCGATTTAATCAATGAAGGAAATTTAGGTTTAATTAAAGCTGCACAACGTTTTGACGAAACGAAAGGATTCAAATTTATCTCCTACGCTGTATGGTGGATACGTCAATCAATTTTGCAAGCTTTAGCAGAACAAGGTAGGTTAGTACGTTTACCACAAAACAAAATTGGAACCTATAATAAGGCCAACAAAGCATATATGGCATTTGAGCAAGAACATGAGCGTGAACCCTCTACCGAAGAGTTGGCTGAAATTCTTGAAATGAGTGAAACAGAAATCAACAATATTTTCCAAAGTAATACACGTCATACCTCATTAGATGCACCGGTACACGAAGCAGAAGATGTTGCTATGGGCGATTTATTAGAAGGTAGCGACGATACGGATGAAGATGTTATGAAAGATTCCTTGCGCGAAGAAATCCGTAGAGTTCTAAAATCATTAAGTCCACGTGAGGCAGAAATAGTAAATGCTTATTTTGGATTAGACGGTGAAAATGGTGTTACTATTGAACAAATTGGAATGAAATATGATTTAACCAAAGAACGTATTCGCCAAATTAAAGAAAGGGCCATTAAGCGTTTACAAAAAGCTAGATATAGCAATGCTTTGAAAGCGTATTTAGGATAATTTTTTCAATACAATCTGTGTTGTTTATATAATTAAAACAGGCTATATCACACAATTGATATAGCCTGTTTTAATTATATAAATTGCCTGTTATTATCATCAAATTAGCAAACCATTTAAGTATTTCCCTGTTATATATTTTGTAAATTTGTTCTATGCAAAAGTGGCTGATAATAGTTTGTTTTATTTTTTCAATTTTATCTTGCGAAAAGGATATCAGTTTTGCGCCAGATGCAACTACAGCTAAATTAGTTGTTGATGCCCAAATTGAAAACAATCTAGCCCCAACGGTTGTTTTAACTACTTCAATGGGTTATTTTGCTACACTAGATTCTGCGATGTTATATAATAGTTTTGTACACAATGCCATTTGTAGTATTAGCGACGGAACAAAAACGCAGCTATTAAAAGAATTTAAAATCCCCTTAAAGACGGGTAACCTTTATTACTACAGCCAAGACCCTAGCACTACTAATGCTAATTTCAATGGCATCTTAGGAAAAAAATACATTTTAACTATACAGTATAATAATCAAACTTATACTGCAACAACTACTATACCATTGCTCACCAAAACAATTGATTCTATTTGGTGGGAGCCTTTAAAAAACTATCCTGATTCTCCAAAAGTTTCATTAATGACTAGAGTAACTGATCCACCAGGATTAGGTAATTATATTCGCTATTTTACCAAACAAAACAAAGGACAATATTTACCAGGGTTTAATAGTGTTTTTGACGATCAAATTATTGATGGTAAAACATATAGTGTTCAAATAGATAGAGGGGTAGATCGTAATTTGCCTTTTGATCGGGCTAATTATGGCTATTTTTTAAAAGGGGATACTGCAACTGTAAAGCTTTGTAACATCACAAAAGAAACCTATGATTTTTGGCGAACTTGGGAATTCGCATTTTCTTCAATAGGTAACCCATTTTCTGCACCAGGAAAAGTTATTGGAAATATCAATAATGATGCCTTAGGATCATTTTGTGGTTATGCAGCCCAATATAAAACATTGATTATCCCCAAATAATCCGATTTTGTGTACAATAGATATCATTCAAGTAGTGTAAGCGAATTAATTTTGTATTTTCTAAAAATAATTTAATGTCAAACGAAGCAATAGAAAAAGTTCATGTCTTAATAATTGGATCTGGTCCTGCAGGATATACAGCAGCCATATATGCAGCAAGAGCAAACATGAAACCCGTTTTATACCAAGGAATACAACCAGGTGGTCAATTAACAATCACTACTGAAGTTGAAAACTATCCTGGATATCCAGATGGAATTCAAGGTCCAGAAATGATGGTTCATTTTGAAAAACAAGCTACTCGTATGGGAGCTGATATACGTTATGGCTTAGCCACTAAAGTAGATTTTAGTGTTCGTCCATTTAAAGTTGAAATAGACGAAGAAAAATGGATAGAAGCCGATTCAGTCATTATTAGCACTGGTGCATCAGCCAAATGGTTAGGATTAGAAAGTGAAGAAAGACTCAATGGATTTGGTGTTAGTGCTTGTGCTGTTTGTGATGGATTCTTTTTTAGAGGTAAAGAAGTGGCTATTGTTGGTGCAGGAGATACTGCTGCTGAAGAAGCTTTGTATTTGTCTAAATTATGTACAACGGTTCATATGGTTGTAAGAAAAGACCAAATGCGTGCTAGTAAAGTAATGCAAGACCGTGTATTAAATGCCCCAAATATTAAAATATATTGGAATAGTGTAACCGACGAAATTTTGGGAGAGAAAAAAGTAGAAGCGGTTCGTTTGTTAAATATAGCAACCAATGAAAAGTTAACTATTCCTGTTAGTGGATTTTTTGTTGCCATAGGACACGAACCAAATAGCGGCATATTTAAGGAGTTCATTAACATGGATGAAACTGGTTATATTCAAACAGTACCAGGTACTAGTAAAACTAATATACCAGGAGTTTTTGCTGCCGGTGATGTACAAGATAAAAATTATCGTCAAGCAGTTACAGCAGCGGGTAGTGGTTGCATGGCCGCATTAGATGCAGAGCGATATTTAACAGTTAATGGACTTTCTTAATTAAAATATAAAATATACATAAGGCGATAGCATTTAGCTAATCGCCTTTATTTTTGCAATATGCTAACGATTCAATTAGATGCCGTTAAATTTTATGCTTACCATGGAATTTTTGAGGAAGAAAAAACCTTGGGCAGTAATTATGTAGTTGACGTTAAAATTCAGATTAATACCAATAAACAAATTATTGGATCAATTTCTGAAACAATTGATTATGCGTTAGTTTTTGATATGCTTCAAAAAAGAATGCAAATTCCAACCCCTTTGTTAGAAACAATTGCTACTGATTTTTGCCATACTGTTTTAAATAAGTTTCAGCTAGCTATATCTATAGATTTTAGTATAAAAAAAATGAACCCTCCAATTGAAAAATTCATTGGTAATGTGGGTGTTCAATTTCAATTAAAAAGAAATTCTTTATAAAAATCACAAATGAAATATTTTTATTTATTAGCATTTTTTTTGAGTACGTTTTTAGCAAATTCGCAAGAAACTTTAATACTATTTAAAGAAGCTGATAATTTTGAACGACAATTAAAAGATATTGAAGCACTAGACAAGTACAAACAAATAATTGCAATTGAACCAGCAAATGTTAAAGCATTAATAAAAGCAGCAGAATTAAATGTAGCACTTGGCGGTAGAGAATTAAATAAAGTGAATAAACGTTTGTATATAGAATCAGCAATGGTCTTTGCAAAAAAAGCCTATGAAGTTGATGCTAAAAATGCAGATGCTAATTATGCAATGGCAATGGTATCAGGTAAAATGACTGATATAGAAACTGAAAATAAAAAAATTGTTCAATACGTAAAGGATGTAAAATCGTATTCCGAAAAAGCATTAGCTATTAATCCAAGTCATGCCAAAGCAAATTATAGTTTGGGTAAATGGCATTACGAAATGGTCAATTTAATGGGATTAAAAAAAGTAGCTGTAAAATTATTTTATGGCGGTATGCCAGACGGTGATTTAGATTCGGCGATTGTACATTTTGAAAAATGTAAATCTGCTGATCCATATTTTGTGTTGAATTATTTAGATCTTGCAAAAGCCTATAGAGATAACCATCGCCCCACACAAACAATAGATATTTTAAACAAATTAGTTAAACTACCCATTAGAACTGCAGATGATGCTGCATTAAAAGCAGAAGCTGCAAAGCTTTTAGACGCAGTTCAATAAACAAAAATAAACAGAAATGGAATTACAAGAATTATTTCAACAAGCTATTGCCAACAGTAAAACATTATCAGAAAAACCAGATAATGAAACACTATTAAAATTGTATTCGCTTTTTAAACAAGCATCAGAAGGAGATACACAAGAAGAAGGCCCTTCTAATCCATTTGATTTCGTTGCAAAATTTAAACACGAAGCTTGGGCTAAATTAAAAGGTACTAGTAAAGAAGATGCTATGCAAGCCTATATCAATTTAGTAAATGAATTGAAAGCTAATCAATAATGTTTTATAACCAGGTAAGTTTGTTTACCTGGTTAAATTTTTATTTTTTTCCATCTTCCAGATTGCATATACCAAAAAGAAGGGATCAATAAACAAGCCCAATAAATCCATTCACTTACCCAGCCCCAAGTAATGGGTAATTGCATTTTTTCCAACACTGTAAATACATAAATACAATATAATATGATGGCTACAAATTCTGTAGTTAAATTCATGGTAGAATTTCCTGTTCCAGTAACTGCGTTCATCCAAACTATAGAAATAGACATTAATACTAAAGCAAAAGAAACTACTCTTAATACAGGAATTCCAGCTTGTATAAAATCTTCGCCTTGTCCATAAATTGATAAAAATGCGTGTGGAAAAAGATTTAGTAACAAGCAAACCACACTAGCAAATCCAACACTCCATCGCATAATTTTTTTAATGAGTGGTATAACTAAATCGTGTTTATTCTGCCCAATGACATTACTCACCATAGTATTTGTTGTGGCTGCAAAAGCCCAAGTAAAACATCCAAAAAATCCAAAAATATTACGCATTGTATTTGAAACAGCTAAGTCTCTAGCCCCATGGTGTTCAATTAAAATATAAAAAAACTCCCAGCTAATAATACTGATTGCATGTTGTGCAATTAGTGGAGCAGACTGTACCACTATCAATTTACTGTTAATAGGTTCAAATACCCAAGTACTAAATAATTGTAAACGTTTACTTATTCCATTGATTCGAAGTACCGTAAATAAAACGAACAATCCTGCTATTTCTGAAAAGATAGAAGCATATGCAGCGCCATTAAAACCAAGTTGCGGTAGTCCAAATTTTCCATAAATCAACCCATAATCGAAAATTACGTTTACTACCGCTTCTGTAGCTGTTCCAATAATGAGGTATCTAGACTGATTTGTACCTACCAATAAGGCATTACGCATTTGGTATACATATAAAAATGGCAGCCCAATGATGCGAATATTTAAAAATTTAACAGCAGTAGATACCCTTTGAGGATCATGTAAAGCCCAACCAAGTATAATTGGCGCCAAAAACCAGGTTAATAAAATGCCAATGGCCGCAAATCCAAAAGATATATATATGCCTTGTGTGAATAATTTTCCAATCTGATCAATTCGATTTTCACCTGCACGTCTTGAAATTAGTGCCTGCAAACCATTGTTCAAGCCATGTCCTATAACAGCAAAAATCAAGTAATAAACGCCTGTTATGCCTGCTAAACCTAGTGCTTCTTGACCTAATCCTCCTAAAAAAATATTATTTGTGATGAAATTCAGTTGTGGTACCATAATAGCCAAACTGATGGGTAGGGCTATACGTAGTATCTGTTTATGGCTAGTAGTAACTTGTAAATTATTGCTATCTGATGGGTTGTTCATAAGGTTCTGCAAAGTAACAATTTTAATATCTGCACAAATCACTTTCCGTGCATAATAGTTTTTTTATATCATTGCATAACCAATAACACGATTATGGTTACCAAGTGGATAGGATTTTACGGAAGCATCCCCAATAAAGACAACAACTCAGCTAATCATCTATTTGTAGAAATTAGTGCTACACAGATAGTGTATTTGGTAAAGAATACAGTAAATGCGCAATTAGAAGCCATTGAAGTATTTCATTTCTCAAATAAACAAACCGATTGGTCCGATATATTTTTTGATATAAAAGAGCATTCGTTATTGTTAGGTTTGTCGTATTCTAATACCACCATTTATTTAAATATTCAAGAAGCTTTAATATTACCACTTAAAAATTTAAGCACCTCCTCTGCAGAAGATTTTTTATCCCTTGTTTATGGTCCCGAAAAGAATACCTTAACAAAACATGATAAAATTGATTTTTCACTTCCCTTTGTTAGTATTTATCGAATAAAAAATACATTATTAGAAATTTTAAATAGAAATTTTATAGTTTTCAATATCCAACATACTTATTCTTCTATTTTAAGAGATGTATTTAAAAAAGATAATCTAGCACCTATATTTTTAAAGTTGGTCGTTTATCACCAACATATTATTGTGGTATATGTAAAAGACAATCAATTACAATTAACGCAGTCCTATTCATTCAATAGTCCAGACGATATATTGTATTATATACTAGGTATTATTCAACAAGATCAACAAACCGCTATTCAAGCACAAATTGAAATTAGTGGATTGATAGATCAACAAATTGGTTTGTATGAACAAATTAAAAAATCATTTGGTATTGTTTCATTCGATGAAATCAATTTAGATGATACTGTAAAAATTGGTTTAGAAAAATATCCTGTTTATACTTTTACCCCTTTTTATAAATTGATGGCATGAGAATAATTTCAGGAAAGTTTGGTGGAAGACGCATTCAACCGCCAACGAATATGCCACATACAAGACCTACTACAGATATTGCTAAAGAAGGCTTATTTAATATTCTCCAAAACAGAATAAATTTTGAAGGAATTAAAACACTGGATTTATTTGGAGGTACAGGATGTATCAGTTACGAACTAGCCTCACGTGGAGCTTTGGAATTAACTATAGTAGAAAAAGATCCAATCATGTATGAGTTTATTCAAAAGAACTTTACTGCCTTAGGTGTTGAAAATTACCATTTACTTAAAATGGATGTATTTGCTTTTTTGAATACAGCTAAAACCCAATTTGATTTTATTTTTGCAGGACCTCCTTATGCACTTGGCGCAATTGATGAAATCCCTAAAATAATTGCTGAAAGAAAATTGATAGCTACATCTGGTTTTTTTGTGTTAGAGCATACACCAAGAAATCAATACGAAAAAATGCCCAATTTTGAGTTCCAACGAAATTATGGCACAACCGTATTTTCATTTTTTGTAAACAAAGATTAATGGTCAATTATTAATTGGTACCATGACAAAAAAAGAAATTAGACAAATATTTAAAGCTAAACGTCAAGCGATTTCAGATCAGGAGAAATTAAAACTTGATGATTTATTACTTATTCAATTGCAACAATTTTCTTTTGATTCAACAGATTGTTTATTGAGTTATTGGCCAATAGAACAGCATAAAGAACCCAATGTAACTTTGGCAACTAGGTTTTTAAAATTAATGGTTCCTCACTTACAAATTACTTATCCTGTAACAAACCTATTGAGCCGAAACATGCAAGCAATGCTTGTTAATGAAAATACCAATTTTAAAACCAATCAATTAGGTATTACAGAACCAATAGATGGATTGATCATCGACCCAGCATCCATAAATATTGTTTTTGTTCCTTTACTAGCCTTTGACGAAATAGGCTATAGGGTGGGTTACGGAAAAGGATATTACGATCGATATCTTCCAAAATGCGCTTCCAATACCCTAAAAATTGGCTTTTCGTATTTTGATCCCATTGCGCAAATTACCGATAAAGACCAATTTGACGTACCTTTATCGTACTGCATTACACCGCAGCATATCTATGAATTTTAACACGCTATTTTTAAAGTCTTTTCGTGTTTTGTTAATTCCTTTCGCATTATTATATGGATTAGTCATATATATACGAAATCGTTTATTTGATAAACATTATTTACCTTATTCTGAATTCAACTTCCCATTAATTTGTGTAGGAAATTTGGCTGTTGGCGGAACAGGCAAATCTCCAATGGTTGAATACCTATTAGATTTATTACATCCAAGATTCAAAATAGCCACATTAAGTAGAGGTTATAAAAGAAAAACTTCTGGATATGTATTGGCACATAAAAACACTACTGCGCTTGAAATAGGAGATGAACCCATGTTGTTTCATTTAAAATTCCCAGATGTTCCTATTGCAGTTGGCGAAGAACGCTTAGTAGGCATACCACATTTATTACAAGACCATCCTACATTACAAGCTATTATTTTAGACGATGCATTTCAACACAGAAGTGTAAAAGCTGGATTAAATATTTTACTAACAGAATATAGTAATTTATACTCTCAAGATTTCTTTTTACCAACTGGTGATTTACGAGACGAATGGTCATCAGCAAAAAGAGCAGAAATTATTTTAGTTACTAAATGTCCGCCAGATTTAACGGAGGAGAAAAAGCAAAAAATAATTAGAAGTTTACAACCAGAGGCCGATCAAAAATTATTTTTCACTTGTATAGAATACGGAACGCCTTACCATATTTTAGACAATACCGATGAATGGATTCTAACACCCAGAGACGAAGCCTTATTGGTTTGCGGTATTGCTAATCCTAAGCCGTTAAAAGATTATTTGCTTAGCCAAGTGCACACTTATTATCAACAAGACTATTCCGATCACCATATTTTTTCTATTGATGATTTAACAGAAATAAAAATACTGTTTAATGAAATCAATTCCAAAGACAAATTAATTTTAACCACCGAAAAAGATGCCGTTCGATTGAGTAAGTTCACCGAAGAACTAACCAATTTACCCATCTATGTTTTACCAATTCAACACCGTTTTTTGTTTGATGAAGGTCAAATATTTAATGAACAGGTTTTGTCATTTATAGAACATTTTAGTTTTAATCCTACCAAGTTATGAGTAAGTCTAAATCAAAGCAAAAACAAAAGCAAAAATCAACCCCTGCATTAACTTTAAAGGGTAGGTTAGAAGTAACCCGATCTGGAATGGGTTATGTAATTGTAGATGCTGAAAAAGAAGATGTATTGGTGCGTCCAGGAGATTTTGATACTGCACTAAATGGCGATTCTGTTCGTGTGAAAGTTACTAGAGAAAACATGCGCACCGGAAAAAAAGAAGGTAGAATTATTGAAGTTATTACGCGAAAACAAACAGAGTTTATTGGTCATTTACAATTATCAACCAATCATGCATTTTTTGTACCGGATACCGATAAACCAATGCCAGACTTATTCATACCCTTGATTTCAATCATGGGAGCTAAACACAAAGACAGGGTAGTAGCTCGATTGGTGAAATGGGAAAAAACTGATAAAAAGCCAGTAGGAGAAATTATAAAAGTTTTGTTACCAGAAGATGATAATGATGCTGCAATGCAAGAACTCTTGGCACAGGCAGGATTCCCTTTATCGTTTTCATCAGATGTAAAAGAAGCTGCTGACAAATTACCTGTAATACTTGATATTACAGAAATAGCAAAACGTAGGGATTGTAGAGATATACTCACTTTTACCATTGACCCTGCAGATGCAAAGGATTTTGATGATGCAATTTCAATTAGAACTTTAAGTAAAGGGATGTATGAAATTGGTGTACATATTGCAGATGTAAGTTATTACGTAACCCCAGATTCAGACCTTGATGCTGAAGCTTATAAACGTGCCACATCTGTGTATTTGGCAGATCGCGTGAATCCAATGTTACCAGAAAAAATATCCAACGAACTATGTTCATTACGTCCTAACGAAGATAAATTTACTTTTTCTGCAATTTTTCAAATGACAGACAAAGGAGAAATCAAACAATATTGGTTGGGTAAAACAGTAATCCATTCAGATTTTAGATTTGCTTATGAAGATGTACAACAGATTATAGAAAGTTCTGAAGGAAATTGCAAAGAAGAAATTTTATTACTCAATACCATTGCACAAGGTTTTAGAAAAAAACGTTTTGCAAAAGGAGCCATTAATTTTTCTTCTCAAGAAGTACGATTTAAATTAGATGAAAAAGGTGTTCCAATTGGAATAATGATTAAGGAAAGTAAAGAAGCCCATCAATTAATTGAAGAGTTCATGCTACTAGCCAATAAAACAGTTGCAGAAAATGTAGCCAAACAACATATTAATAAAAAGCCCATTCCTTTTCCATACAGGGTGCACGACCAGCCAGACCAAGAAAAATTAAAACCATTTATCAGCTTTGCTAAAAAGTATGGACATGGTTTTGATATTTCAAGTGCAGAAAAAATTTCAGCAAGTTTTAATAAAATGTTAGAAGATGCTAAAGGCAAACCTGAGCAACATGTACTAGAACAATTGGGTATTCGAACAATGGCAAAAGCGGTATATACTGCCGAAAATATTGGGCACTATGGATTAGCGTTTGAACATTATTGTCATTTCACTTCTCCTATTCGACGCTACCCCGATATATTGGTGCATAGAATTTTAGAATCGGTTTTAACAGGCAAGCCGATCATTGATAAAAAAATGGAGGAGAAATGTAAGCAATCTAGTGAGCGAGAAAGGGCTGCAATGGAATGCGAACGTGCCAGCAACAAATACAAACAAGTAGAATACTTAAAAACTTATATTGGAGATACATTTGAAGCCATTATATCTGGTGTTTCAAGTTTTGGATTTTGGGCGGAAACTGTTTTACACAAATGCGAAGGCTTAGTAAGTGTAATAGGATTGTCTGATTATGATGATTTCAGACATATTGAGAGCGATTATAGTTTAGTTGGCAGAAGGAGTGGACGTACTTTTAGAATTGGCGACAAAGTGCTAATTAAAGTAATAGCTGCTAACCTCGAAAAACGCCAATTAGATTATGAATGGGTAATAAATGCTGGAAAAGAAAATGATGAAGAAGATACACCAAAAAACAAAAAAAATAGTAATAATAAAAAGCAAAAGGGCCCTAAATAATACCCATCTGTTTCATTAAAAAAGAAGCGTTTTTATTTTGAGCAACTCCTTTTCGAATAGTATAATCGAAAAGGAGTTTTTCATATACAATACTACTCTCAAAGCAATAATTAGTAATTTGATTCGGATATTCTGTTTCCAATTCGCTTAACTTCAAATCATGTGTAGCAAATAAGCTGATACAGTTAAATTGAATCAATTCTTTTACAAATTGTTCAGAACCATAATATTTATCATCTGAATTAGTTCCACGAAGTATTTCGTCAATTAAAACCAATGAAGCGTTAGATTCTTTTACACCTTTTTTTAAAGCCTGTAATTTTTTTAATTCGGCCATAAAGTACGAAGTGTTTTCTTGCAAAGAATCACTAATTCGAATAGACGTAAAAATGCTCATTGGTAAAAAAGAAAAAGCTGTAGCACAAACAGGGAGACCGTTCTGAGCCATAACTAAATTAACGCCAAGGGTTCTTAAAAATGTGGTTTTGCCACTCATATTAGATCCTGTTATTAATAATAGCTTTTCTGGTTGCCCAATAGTAATATTGTTAGAAACCCTCTTTTGTTTTGGTATCAATGGATGTGTTAATCCTGTTGCTTGAATTGAAACTTGATTATCTAAAACAGTAGGATAAATGTTTTCTGAATGCTGATAGGCATAAATAGCTAGTGAATTATAACGTTCAATAGCTGCGACTGTATCTATCCATTTTTGCAAATCGTGTTGGTATTTAATTTTCCAATCTTCTAAAGCCCACATATTCTGTAAATCATATAAAAAATAGGGATTAAAAAAGGTCATGATTAATATATTCAAACGCTGGTCAATTCGATTAGATATTTTTGACAATGATAGAATTGCACTATACGCTTGATTGGCATTTTCTTTATATCTATTTAATACAGTAGAATCTGCAGTTTGTATGGTACTAAACAATTTTAAAATTTCTGCATACTGTTTTAGTATTGCTTCTTTATTACTTAATAAACCAAAGTTCTCCTGTAAATATTTAAAATAATATCCAATTTGTAAAATACCCAACAAAAAACTTATTCCAAAAAACGAAATATTTCCGGTTGCTAAAGCATAGCATATTAAACCAATATTTATAATAGGAAAAGCATAACGAACAAACTTAATCCAAGCACTTTTGTGTAATTGATTAGCACTATTTAACCATATAAAAATAGCATCTAAGGAAGCATAGTCTGTTTTATGTAAAAGAGAAGTAGTAATAATAGATTCAACCAATGGGATTTGTTTTGATAATGCTTGAATGGCTTTTTGCTCTCGAATAATTTCAGCCTTATTTAGTAAGGGATATTGTAATTTATTGGCCAATTCATTTAAACCATATTGTGTAGATGAACGATTAATTAAATGATATAAACCGCCTTGTTGGAAGATATCTAAATCATCCCAAAAACTTTCGCCTGATGCAAATTCACTGCCATTATTAAACATATTCAATTTGCCATTTAAGCAATCCATTTCGTTTTGACAAACTATCGACAATTGTATTAAATATTTTTCCTTGTTTTTCAATTGTATAAACCAACTGATTAAGGCTAAAAATCCAATAATTGAAATAAAAAATGTGAATAGCCATACCAGTTGAAAATGCAATAAAAGTTGATATGTACTAAAGCCTAATAATAAAAAAGCGCACATTCTACTCATTGAAACATACAATAATTTGTTTTTAATCAAATTGATACTACACGAATTAGCAGTAATTTTTTGTTGATATAATTCTTGTAAGTTGTTCATTTTAAGTATATTATAAGTATTCAAACCCTAATTTGTACTATTTAAAATGATTGGTTTTTAATATCCCAATATCTATTTTATAAAAGTATTCAATCAAACACTAATATTTTAAACTATTTGCAGCTAGTTTTTTATGGTAAAATCACTAAAAAAGCAGGCAAATAAGTACAAATTTGATCAAATAAATAATGTGGATAAAACTGGTCAAAAAACAAGTATTAGCATCGGTTTTGCTCCTTAATTAACCTATCTTTGCTTACCTTGAAAACGGCATTTAACACTGCCATAAAATCGAACAAACTTTAAGTACTAATCAGATACATGGAAGAGAACCAATTACCAGAACAAACAAGCGATAATGATCGTGTCATTCGCGTAAATATTGAAGAACAGATGAAAACTGCTTACATCGATTATTCGATGTCGGTCATTGTTGGTCGTGCCCTACCTGATGTAAGGGATGGATTTAAGCCTGTTCACCGTAGGGTTTTGTATGCCATGACAGAATTGGGCAATTATAGCAATAAGCCATATAAAAAATCTGCCCGTATTGTAGGGGAAGTAATGGGTAAATTTCACCCACACGGAGATGCTTCTATCTATGATACCTTGGTACGTATGGCGCAAGATTGGACCATGCGTTACATTATGGTTGATAGCCAAGGTAACTTTGGTAACCAAGATGGAGATCCACCAGCAGCTATGCGTTATACAGAAGCGCGATTACATAAAATTGCAGAAGCAATGCTGGATGATATTGAAAAAGACACGGTTGATTTTCAATTAAACTTCGATGATTCTTTAAAAGAACCCACAGTACTTCCAACGCGTATCCCACAATTATTAGTAAATGGTTCTTCTGGAATTGCTGTAGGTATGGCTACCAATATGCTTCCTCATAATTTGAGTGAAGTCATTGATGGTTGTATTGCCTATATCGAAAACCATGAAATTACTTGCGAAGAATTAATCCAATATGTAAAAGCACCTGATTTTCCAACAGGTGGTATCATCTTTGGAATGGAGGGTGTAAAACAAGGTTTAATGACGGGTCGTGGAAGGGTAGTACTTCGTGGTAAATGCCATGTAGATACAAAAGCTTCAGGCCGCGAACAAATTGTAATTACTGAAGTTCCATATCAAGTTAATCGCGACAATTTAACAGATAGAATTGGTCAATTAGTTAATGAAAAAGTTGTTGAAGGAATATCAAACGTAAATAACGAAAGTAATAATCGTGAAGGCACTCGTATTGTAATTGATTTGAAAAAAGATGTTATTGCGCAAGTAATCATCAACCAATTATACAAGTACACCGAACTTCAAACAAGTTATGGAATTAATAATGTGGTAATTAGTAAGGGACGTCCTAAAATCATGAACCTCAAAGAACTAATTGTAGAGTTCATTGAATTTAGAATGGAAGTGGTTATTCGTAGGGCTAAATTTGAATTACGTAAAGCCGAAGAACGTGCGCATATTTTAGAAGGATATTTAAAAGCGCTCGATCATTTAGACGAAGTAATTGCTTTAATAAGAAGTAGTAGAACGCCAGATGAAGCAAAAGACGCTTTGATGCTAAAGAGCCAATCAGAAAATTGGTACCTCAACAATAGCATGTTCCAAGACTTAACCGACGACTTGTACAAACAAGCACAAGGTTTATCTGAAATACAAGCAAAAGCCATACTGGAACTACGTTAGCAACGTTTAACAGGTATGGAACGCGACAAAATTGTAGATGAATTTAACGGTTTAATTTTAACCATTAAAGGTCTAAAAGAATTGTTGGGCAGTGAATTCTTACGCTTCGAATTAATTAAAACTGAATTATTAGAAGTTAAAGAAAAATTTGGCGATAAACGTAGAAGTGATATTCAATACTTAGCAGATGAAATGCGTATTGAAGATTTAATTGAAGACGAAGATGTGATTATTACCATTTCACATTTAGGATATATTAAAAGAACTTCCGCAACAGAATACCGTCAACAACGCCGTGGTGGAAGAGGAGCAGTAGGTTCTAAAACAAGAGAAGAAGATTATGTAGAACATTTGTTTGTAGCATCTACGCATGATACAATGATGTTCTTTACCGAAAAAGGAAGGTGTTATTGGTTACGTGTGTATGAAATTCCAGAAGGCGAAAAACAAAGTAAGGGCCGTGCTATTCAAAACCTAATTCAATTACCAGGTGATGATAAAGTAAAAGCCATTATTGAGGTTAAAAAATTAGACGATAAAGATTTTGTACAAAGTCATTATATTGTTTTATGTACTAAAAAAGGTGTCATTAAAAAAACATCTTTAGAAGATTTTAGCCGCATTAGAAGTACTGGTGTAAATGCCATTACTATTGTTGAAGGTGATGAATTACTAGAAGCAAAAATGACAGATGGTAATTCAGAAATTATGCTGGCACTAAAAAGTGGCCGAGCCATTCGTTTCGAAGAAACCAAAGTACGTTCAACCGGTAGAGGTGCTATTGGTGTAACAGGAATTGAAGTTGACGACGAAAAAGACGAAGTAATTGGAATGATTTGTGTAAATAAAGCCGACGAAACCAGAACCATTTTAGTAGTAAGTGAAAAAGGTTTCGGAAAAAGAACTGCTATTGACGAATATCGCATTACCAATCGTGGAGGTAAAGGTGTAAAAACAATAAATGTTACAGAAAAAACAGGCAGCCTTGTAGGAATTCTATACGTAACAGAAAATGAAGACCTTATTATTACCTGTAAATCGGGCGTAACCATTAGAACTGGAATTAAAGATATTAGAGCGGCTGGTAGGGCTACACAAGGGGTGAAATTGATTCGTTTAGACGATGGCGATGAAATAGCAGCCATCTCTCATATTGAAGACCAAGACGATGAAATTACAGAAGCTGTTTTGGAAGATGGTACTATTATTGAAGGATCAGAAGATTCAGATACAACTATCGGCTCAACAGATTCAGCAGCTCCAAATAATGAAACAGAAAATTCAGATACAGACACTCAACCAACTGAAAATCAATAATAAAACATCTTTTATGAAGAAGATTCTCTTGCTTTCAATGATTGCTATTTTAGCAATTGGAACCAAAGCGCAAGATTTTAAAAAAGTAAATACCGCCGTTTTAATCAATAAAATGGGCGATGCTAAAACAGAAATTGATAAATTATCAATTGATCCAAAAGCACTTGGAAAAGCAGAGTATTGGTATTTTAGGTCTAAAATCTATGCAGCTTTAATAAAGGATGCAGACGCTAACAAAAAATACCCAACATTAATTACCGATGTAGCAAATGCCATTAAAAAATTAATTGAATTGGATCAAAATTTTACCTTATTAAAGGAGCGTAGTTCAGATGCAATCTTTGATATGTATTCTTACGGTTTTAATAATGGAATTAGAACTTTTAATGATAAAAAATGGGATTCTGCCGCCTATTATTTTGAATATGCAGTTACTTACAGCGATGTGTTATTTCAAAATAAGCTAACCAAAGACACCAAAATGTCTTTTGATACAACTTCAATATTATATGCAGGTTATTCAGCACAAAATGCTACTAAAGCAGCTTTAGCATGCAAATATTATGCCCGTTTGGCAGATGCAAAAGTTAGTACTGATGGATATGTTGATATTTATAAGTATTTGATTATCAATTTAATGAATGATAAAAAAGAAGAAGATTTTAATAAATACCTTGGAATAGCTAGGGTTGCATTTCCAAAAGAAAATTGGGGTGATTATGAAGTGGAATATATTGATAGAAACTTCAGTTTAGATCAAAAAATCAGTTATTTTAACAAAGCAGATGCGGCAGGTTCTATGACTGAAATGCAATACCTACAGTTTGGTGAAATTTTCATTGGTGTTAAACGCGATGCTAAAGAAAAAACTAAATATGATAGCACTCAATTAGATGCTTTTGAAAAAAAGGGTATTGAAGCTTACAAAAAAGCATTTACAAAGAACCCAGAAAATGCTATTGCATCTTATAATATAGGTGTAATCTATTACAATAATTTTGGCTTAGTAGATGATCAAATTGCTGCTAATATCAAATCACTACAACAAATTAACAGTACTAAACCAGTTGAGAAGGACCCAAAGAAAAAAGCAGCATTAGATGCCAAATTTAAATTAATGATTGATCCAATCTTAAAAGCAAACCAAGATTTAGAAAAACCAATCAATGACAACTTAGACAATGCAATTGAGTGGTTAGAGAAAACATTTGCCATTGAGAATGCCAAAAAGGAGAGAAATTCAACTGATAAAAGCATTAGTAATAAATCTGTAGACTTTTTAGCCAATATATTTCAATACAAACGCGATAGATTACGTGGAAAAGATAACAAAGCTTTTGATGCTTACGATGCTAAATACAAGCAATACGATGTATTACATGGTAAATTCTAAGCAGCATTAATAAAATAGAAACAATAATAGACCGCCTCAACTAATTGAGGCGGTTTTATTTTGGATGAATAGGAGTATCAATTGGTAGACACTACAAATTATTTCATCGTTACTAAATACTTCAAAATGCATCAATTATTACATATCTTAATACCAACATTTAATTTCATTTAAAATCTACTTAACATAATATTAATTATAAGCTAATTATATCTAGAATTTATACTATACTGTATGTATATTAATAAACCGATGATGTGTTTTGATAATGGTTCAATAGTAAATTGTTACAATGAATTAATCAAATGCCTGTAAGAAGATTTCAAACTAATTATATATTTCTCTGCCTATCAATTTAGATTTGACTTAATTTTCCATAAAATTTATTGGATGTTAGCGCGAAGAAAATTTTTACAATTAGGGTCCTTAGGATTATCAGCCATATCATTTTCAAGTTTTAAATCGAAGCCATCAGTTCGTAAGCCTATAGTTATATCAACCTGGGGCGAAGGAATTTTAGCCAATAAAGCGGCTTGGAACGTTTTAAAATCTGGTGGACGTGCTTTAGATGCTGTTGAGCAAGGTGTAATGGTTACTGAAGCTTCTCAAAACTGCTGTGTAGGTTTAGGCGCAAATCCAGATCGTGATGGGTTTGTAACCTTAGATGCTTCAATAATGGACGAAAATGCAAATTGTGGTAGCGTTGCTTTTATAGAAAGAATCAAACATCCTATATCTGTTGCGCGAAAAGTAATGGAAAAAACCCCACATGTAATGCTGGTTGGTATTGGTGCCCAACAATTTGCTGTAGCCCAAGGATTTCCGCTTGAACCACAAAAACTATCTGAAGTTGCACAAAAAGCGTATGATAATTGGCTTATTTATAGCCAATATAAACCAGTCATTAATATAGAAAGTTCAACAAATCAAACAGCATTTGCACCTAAAAAATTAGAAAATGGCAACTGGAACCACGATACCATTGGCATGATAGCCATGGACACCAATGGAAATTTAAGCGGATCATGTACTACAAGTGGCATGGGCTTTAAAATGCGCGGCAGAATAGGAGACTCCCCTATTATTGGCGCTGGTTTATTTGTTGACAATGAAATTGGCGCTGCAACAGCCACCGGACAAGGCGAAGATGTGATTAGAATTTGTGGTGCTCATTTGGTGGTTGAATTAATGCGTCAAGGATTGTCTCCAGAGAATGCCTGTAAAAAAGCCGTAGAAAGAATTATAAAAATTAAAGGAGCTGCTGCTAAAGACATTCAAGTAGGGTTTATAGCCATCAATAAACAAGGTGAATATGGTGGCTACTGTATTCAAAAAGGATTTAATTTTGCTGTTTGTTATGCCGATGACAAGAATTTTATGGTACCCGGAAAATATATCATTTAATGAGCGCTGTTTTAGAAATAGCTGTTTTTAATATTGAATCTACCCTATTAGCTGCGAGTTCTGGAGCCGATAGATTAGAATTATGCGAGAATCCTTTAGAAGGAGGTACTACCCCATCCTATGGATTTTTAAAGCATATTGCAGCAAAAATTTCCATTCCAGTATTTCCAATTATCCGTCCTAGAGGTGGTGATTTTCTGTATTCAGAAGCAGAATTTAAACAGATTTGCTACGATATTGAACTATGTAAAGACCTAGGTTTTAAAGGAGTAGTGAGTGGGGTTTTATTAACTGATGGACAAGTAGATTATAAAAGAACCAAAGAAATGGTTTCTTTAGCAGGAAATATGCAGTTTACTTTTCATCGTGCTTTTGATAGAACGATTGATCCATTAAAAGCATTAGCAATAATTATAGAAGCAGGTGCACATAGAATATTAACAAGTGGTCAAGTACCTAATGCATTTGATGGAAAAGATTTGATAAAAAAATTAGTGGAAATAGCAGAAAATAATATTATCATTTTACCTGGCAGTGGCGTAAGAGCTAGTAATATCAAGGATCTTCAGGCATTTACAGGTGCAAAGGAATTGCATTCATCTGCTAGAATAAGTGTGAACTCTTCAATGGAATATCAACCCATTTCAATGAATGAAAATATGAAGAATACCTATATTGATGCTGCTGAAATTAAAGCAATGAAAGACCAATTACAATAAGTGATAGTTTTTTAAACCATTTGCAAAATGAAAAAATAGATTTTTTTAGCAGCAATAAGTTTGATTTTAAATTTACCTTAAATAGATATTGGAGTGAAATTTTATAGTAAAAAAGCCGTAACAAGAAATGATCTTATTACGGCTTAACTTTTTTATATATCCACTAATTAATAAAGCATTCTAACCTTAATGGTTTCCTTCACTTTCTTTAATAATTCAACTGCTTGATTCGATAATTTTTTATCTACATCCAATACTACATAGCCAATTTCATCATTGGTTTTTAAGTATTGCCCAACAATATTAATACCGTGCTTTGATAGTTCTGTATTAATAGCACTCAAAACACCTGGTTTGTTATTGTGTATATGAAGTATACGATGAGCACCGTCTACAGGTGGCAATCCAATTGCAGGAACCGTATGTGAACCATTCGTGATGCCTCTTTCTAAAAATTGAAACATTTTAACGCTCACGTCTTCCCCAATATTTTGTTGTGCTTCTTCGGTTGATCCACCAATATGTGGGGTTAGAATTACATTAGATAGACCTTGTAATGGCGATTCAAAACTATCTCCATTCTTTTCTGGCTCCCAAGGAAATACATCAATGGCTGCGCCACCCAAATGTTGTTCTTTTAATGCCACACTTAAGGCATTTAAATCAACCACTTCACCCCTGGCAAAATTCAACAAAATAGCCCCTTTTTTAAAGAACTTTAAATTGGTTTTGTTGATTAAATTTTTAGTTTGAGCCGTTTCTGGAATATGTAAAGACACCAAGTCTGACTGACCCAATAGTTCTTTCATATTTTTGGCGGAAACTGCATTACCCAATGGTAATTTTGTTTCTGTATCATAAAAAACAACCTTCATTCCTAGTGCTTCTGCAAGTACACTTAATTGTGAACCAATATTTCCATATCCTATGATTCCCAATGTTTTACCTCTTAATTCAAAACTCCCTTTAGCCTCTTTCATCCAGATACCTTTATGGGCTGCAATGTTTTTGTCGGGGATTCTTCTAATGAGCATTATACTAGAACCAATCACTAATTCTGCTACACTTCGGGTATTGCTATATGGTGCATTAAACACGGCAACCCCAGCTTTGGTGGCTGCCTTTAAATTCACTTGATTAACTCCTATGCAAAAGCAACCAATTGCCTGTAGCTTCTTAGCTGATTCCAATACTTTAGCGGTTATCTGCGTTTTGGAGCGGATACCAATCATATGAACATCTTTTACTTCTTTTATCAGTTCTGCCTCGCTTAATGCACCGCTTAATTTTCGAACATTGGTGTAACCGTTCTGTTTGAACTGCTGTACTGCTTTCTCACTGATATTTTCTAAAAAAAGAATATTTATCTTTTCTTTTGGATAACTGGTGGCTGATTGCTTACTCATGATGCGAAATTAAATGTTTATTCTATTCACATCACCATGATAGTTTTCCACGGAGGTTGGCAAGCCTAGTATCAGACCCTATATTTGCCACATTAGCGAAACCCACACAAATGCTTAAACGAATGATTATTCCTTTTTTATCTATACTTCTATTGGCTTGTGGAAGTCCTGAACCAAGTAGTGTGAAAGATTCTACTATAAAAAAAACGGATCCTGTAACTAATCGTTTGTCTGAAAAAGAAAAAGCATATTACAACAATAAAATTGAGCTGCTTTATAGTACATCACTCAAAAGAACTGGTTTTAATGGCAGCATTCTATTAGCTAAAAAAGGAGAAATTGTATTTGAAGACTATAGAGGATTAATTAATTTTAAAACAAAAGAAGCCATTACAGCCAATTCAACTTTTCATTTGGCTTCTGTTTCCAAAACATTTACTGCAACGGTTATCCTGCATTTAATGGAACAAGGCAAAATCAATTTAGAGGATGAAGTAGAAAAATATTTACCCAATTTCCCTTACCATAATATCACAATAAAAAACTTACTAACCCATAGAAGTGGCTTACCTAAATACGACCATTTTATGGATGGAACCCGCACTGAAGTGGTGATGGTAAAAAATAAAAAAGGTAAAATGATCAAGCGAATTAGAACATTTAAAGTTCCAATAGCTATTACTGGATTACTTTCTAACCAATCTTTATTGGCGTATATGGTTCAATACAAACCTGCCATTGAATCAATGCCAAACAGAAGGTATAGTTATTGTAATACCAATTATTCTATGTTGGCACTAATTGTTGAAAAAATTACCAAAAGAACATTCTCAGATTATATGAGAGACAGTGTGTTTAAGCAACTGGGTATGACAAATAGCTTTATTTTCAGTATCAATGACACAGCTAATTATGTTCCATCTTATAATTACAATAATGCTCCATTCAAACTAGAAAAATTAGACTGTATTTATGGCGATAAGAACGTTTATAGTACCGTTCGCGACCTTTTAAAATGGGATCAAGCCCTTTATGAAGGCAAATTTGTGCGTCTAGAAACCATGAATATGGCCTATCAACCCTATAGTCACGAGAAGAAAGGACAAAAAAATTACGGGTTAGGATGGCATTTATATATTAATCCCCCAGACCCTACAGTTGTCTACCACAATGGTTGGTGGCATGGAAATAACACTGTTTTCAAACGATTAATTAGTGATTCTGCTACTGTAATTATATTAGGAAATAAATTCAATAGAAGCATTTGGACAGCAGGAAAAATGAGCTCTGTTTTTACCGGAAGACCAGATACTACACAATTAGAACAATAATATAATAAAAATATCTAATTTGCACATGTCATTTACTGCTTTAATTATTACTAAATAAACTTCTATTTTACCTATTTCCCTTATTTTTGCAGACTTTTTTTAATTAAAAGATTTAAACGCTTTATGGACAAACTTTTGTTTTACGCTGTTCCTGCCATGGGTATTATTGGCCTATTGTACACATTAATCAAGTTTAATTGGGTTTCAAAGCAAGATGCTGGTAATGATCGCATGAAAGAGATTAGTACTTATATAGCAGAAGGTGCTATGGCATTCTTAAAAGCAGAGTGGAAAATTCTAGGCTATTTTGTTGTTATTGTTGCCTTATTATTAGGGTTTATGGCTACTAAAAATGCTGAAAGCCATTGGAGCATAGCTATTTCGTTTATCATTGGTGCTGTATTTAGTGCTACTGCAGGATATATCGGAATGAAAGTTGCAACCAAAGCAAATGTCCGTACTGCACAAGCCGCTAAAACAAGCTTAGCAAAAGCCTTGAAAGTTTCCTTTACTGGAGGGTCTGTTATGGGCTTAGGCGTTTCTGGTTTAGCAGTTTTGGGTTTAGGTAGTTTGTTTTTAGTATTGAAACAATTATTTTATGTTAATGGAGATCCTTCAGAAATGCTTCGCACAATTGAAGTGTTAACAGGATTTTCATTAGGTGCAGAATCAATTGCTTTATTTGCGCGCGTTGGTGGCGGTATTTATACAAAAGCTGCCGATGTTGGTGCCGATTTAGTTGGTAAAGTAGAAGCAGGTATTCCAGAAGATGATCCTCGTAATCCAGCAACAATTGCAGATAACGTTGGAGACAATGTAGGTGATGTTGCAGGTATGGGTGCTGATTTATTTGGTTCTTATGTTGCAACAGTATTAGCTACAATGGTATTAGGACAAGAAGTAACTGCAGTAGGTGGCGGTAAATTAGTAGATGCTTTTGGTGGCTTATCTCCTATTTTATTGCCTATGATGATTGCAGGTGTTGGTATATTATTATCTATCATTGGAACTTTCTTTGTTAGAATCAGTGAGAATGCTGGCTTAAATACAGCAACTGTACAAAAAGCATTGAATATGGGCAACTATGGTTCAATGGTTTTAACAGCTATTGCTTGTTATTTTTTAGTATCGTATATACTTCCAGAAACCATGTCATTACGTGGTATTGAATTTACAAGAAACGGTGTGATAGGTTCTATTGCTGTTGGATTAGTTGTAGGAACTTTAATGAGTATTATTACAGAATATTATACTGCAATGGGTAAACGCCCTGTAATGAGTATTATTAAGCAATCTAGCACAGGTCATGCAACCAATATTATTGGTGGTTTAGCAATAGGTATGGAATCTACTTTTATGCCAATTATTGTTTTGGCTTCTGGTATTTTCGGAGCATCTTATTGCGCAGGTTTATATGGTGTGGCGATTGCTGCTGCTGGAATGATGGCAACAACTGCTATGCAATTAGCCATTGATGCATTTGGTCCGATTGCAGACAATGCTGGTGGTATTGCTGAAATGAGCGAATTACCTGCCGAAGTGCGTGAAAAAACAGATATTCTAGATGCCGTTGGTAATACAACCGCTGCAAGTGGAAAGGGTTTTGCCATTGCTTCTGCTGCTTTAACATCGTTAGCATTGTTTGCTGCTTTTGTTGGTGTTGCCATGCCAAATAACCAACATATTGATATTTATAAAGCCGATGTTTTAGCTGCTTTATTTGTAGGTGGAATGATTCCATTTATATTCTCTTCTTTAGCTATCCGTGCAGTGGGTGAAGCCGCTATGGCAATGGTAGAAGAAGTTCGCCGTCAGTTCCGTACCATTCCAGGAATTATGGAAGGAACAGGAAAACCAGAATACGAAAAATGCGTTGCTATTAGCACTGAAGCATCTTTGAAAAAAATGATGTTACCAGGCGCTATTACTATTATCTCTCCTATTTTAATTGGTTTCACTTTAGGGCCAGAAGCCTTGGGAGGTTTCCTAGCAGGTGCTACTGTTAGTGGTGTATTGATGGGGATTTTCCAAAACAACGCTGGTGGTGCTTGGGATAATGCAAAAAAATCTTTTGAGAAAGGTGTTGAAATAAATGGTGAAATGTTCTATAAAAAATCAGAACCACATAAAGCATCTGTAACAGGTGATACTGTTGGAGATCCATTTAAAGATACATCTGGTCCATCAATGAATATCTTAATCAAATTAATGTCGATTGTTTCTTTGGTAATTGCTCCTTCATTGGCACAGTTACACAAAACAGATGCTGGTTCAAGCATTCAGAAAACAATGCAAATTAACGTAAATGCCACATCAACTGATTCAAGCAAATCAGCTACTACTGTAACAGTTAGTGGTGATGATAATAAATTATTAGTTGACGCAATTAAAAAAGACGGCTACGCTGTTGATGGCAACCTTACTATTGAATTGAAAGATGGTAAATTATCAATCAATGATAAATTATTAGATACTGCAACTGCTAGCAAATATGCTCCTTTTTTAAAGGGTCGTGAAAAACAAAATATCACTATTAAAATGAACGAATCTAAAAAATAGTTCATTATTACTTTAAACTAAAAGAGGCTGAATCATTCAATTGATTCAGCCTCTTTTAGTTTAAAGATTTGACGCGTCTAAAATATTTAAAAAAAGCTGTGGTAAAGGATTAACATTTCATAAAAAAAGTCACAAAATAAACGAAGGATAATTCGGATTTTAAAATTGTGTTCAGATTAATTATATGCAATAAGAAAGTACGCATTAATTATTTCATCACTTACCACATATTTCTCGGACACCAATCACCATATTTATTACCTAACAAAAAGCCAATTAATATTTCGTGCGTTCCTTTACTTACTGTGTTTAATTGAGAGGTTTGTGTATCATAAGAATAGCCAATATTGATGGCATTATTAATATTAAATCCTGCCATAGCAGCAAATCCATCTTGATATCTAAAAGAAGCACCTAACCATAATAAATCTTGGTATTGTAATTTTGCATTTAAATCAAACCCAATGGGCAAAGGACTTATATAGCGAATCAATGCAGAGGGCAAAAAAGAAATATCATCACTAACTGGCATGCGATAACCAGCACTAAAAAAAAGATGCGGTACTAATTTACCTTTTTCTAAATACACTGTATTATCAGAAAAAGCCACTTGTTGTGGAACAATTTGTTGTGCGGATATTCCTAAAAAATAATCTTTTGAATACAACCATAATCCTGCACTAATATCTGGCTTAAGAGCATTAATTAATCCACTTCCTGCAACAGCAGGGTCTACAGTTGTTGTACCAAAATTTAATTTACTTGCATCTAAACTCAAATTGGTAAACCCTGCAGAAATACCTCCAGATAAATTTGTGGTTGGAGACAACCCTATATGATATGCATAAGTTCCATAAACTGCAAAACGATTTAATGGACCTGTTTTGTCATTTAACATTGTAAATCCAATTCCCTGATGCGGATCTGGGGCGATGTATTGATTCCAATAATTATTTCCTCTTGGATTTTCGCCAAGAGCATGAAAACTTGTAGCCGTTTCATTATTATAGGCTGCTTTGTGTAAAGGTCCATGTAAGGTTATATAGGTTGTTAAAGGCGCATCTTGTAATCCAACCCATTGTATACGATGACTCAATTTCATGTCCCAATAATTTTCAATACCAGCTACTGCAGGATTGATTAAATAATTGTTCATAATATATTGCGTATAGTAAGGGCGTTGTTGTGCCATTAAAATATTGGCAAACAAAACACCAAAAACTATAACACCCTTTTTAAAAAACATCTTCATTACTTAATAATTGTTACCGATCCACTAATTAACGCTCGTCCATTTTTAGGATTCACAATATAATAATAAGTACCCACAGGTAAAGGATTGCCATTATAGGTGCCATCCCACTCTTTGTCGTATCCCAATGACGAATACACTTTTTGACCATACCTATTAAACACATCTATCGTTGCGCCAGGATAAGATTCTAGGTATTCTATTTTCCAAGT
>Ga0214919_10001000_pt1 | contig 47673 bp, 29 predicted proteins | sample LL1503_MetaG_FD_177994 | JGI IMG/M metagenome (GOLD analysis project Ga0214919, IMG submission 177994) | Freshwater microbial communities from Lake Lanier, Atlanta, Georgia, United States - LL-1503 | ecosystem: Environmental > Aquatic > Freshwater > Lake | place: USA: Georgia | collected...
AAAAACTAGAATTAGACAAAATTGTAGACAAATTATTTGAAGATTTAGTTCCTTCTGGATGGGCCAGAGTATTAAGAACTTTTATTTATAGTTCTGATTTTAAAAATATAATACAGTCACTGGCTAATGAAAGTTTATTAGATAGAAGATTTACTCCTCCTTTAAGAGATGTATTTAGAGCATTTAAAGAATGTCCTTATGATGATCTTAAAGTAGTTATAGTAGGTCAGGATCCATATCCAACTATCAATGTTGCTGATGGTATTGCTTTTAGTTGTAGTAAAACAATGAAGTTACAACCAAGTTTAAAGTTTATATTAGATGAGGTAAACAGAACTGTTTATAAAAGAGATTGTGTTAGCAATAATCCTGATTTAACCAGATGGTCTAATCAAGGTGTACTTATGCTTAACACAGCTCTTACAACTGAAATAGGTAAAATTGGTAAGCATTATGATATATGGAAGCCATTGTTAAATTATCTTTTTGATTATCTATCAAATTATAATAATGGATTGGTGTATATTTACATGGGAAAACAAGCAAGTACTTGGGCAGATAGTGTTAATGACAATTGTTATAAATTATTCTGTCCTCATCCTGCATCTGCTGTTTATAATAAATCTAATAAATGGGATTCAAAAGATGTATTTGTTACAACACAAAAAGTAGTGCTTGAAAATTATAAATACTTAATTCTTTGGTGATGGTGGAGATATTTAATAGACTGATTAAAGAAGACTTAATGCCTAATACATATTACATGTTGCATTGTCTAAAAGAAAAAGTTATACCAAACAAATTTGTCAATAAAGAGTTGGAAATCAGCAGACTAAAAGCTGGTGATTGGCTTACAGATGATTTGGTATTAACTGCAAAAAGTATTATATTTACAGAAGAAATCAACAGTTTCTTTAAAAAAACTAAGAAAAAAACTGTTAGCGCACTTATGGGAGAAGATTACATAACAATGATGTTAGAGTACTTGGAAATATTTCCAAATAGAAAACTTAATTCAGGTAAACCTGCTAGAGTAAATGTTAAAAACTTAGAAGGAGCATTCAAGTGGTTTTTTGAAACTTATGATTATAACTGGGAAACAATTTTAAATGCAACTGAAAAATACGTGTCTGAATATGAATTAAAAAGGTATGAGTATATGAGAAATTCACAATATTTTATCCGTAAACAAAACTTGGATAAATCCTTTGAGTCAGATCTGGCTACATATTGTGAACTGGTAGTATCTGGTGCAGATGAAGTTCCTACTTATTTTAGGGACAACATAGTGTGATCAATTTTTAAAATCCACATATGTCAAATTTATTTAATGGAGCAAGACCTTTACTACCTGTTAGTGAAAGGCAGTCCGTAGAAAAAGCTATCTATAAAATTAGAGCTAGGCGACAGGGTACATTAAAATCCCTAAAGAGTGCTTGGCCTAAATTTAATGATGCTTTTTGTGATGGTCTTGAATGGAGAACAATTACTGTGGTTGGTGCCAGACCCGGAACTGGTAAAACTTTATTTATGGAGCAGTTGATTAGTGATATTATTGCTAACAACAGTGACCAATATTTTAGAGTTTTAAAGTTTCAGATGGAGATGGTAGATGAAACCAGCGGTGTTAGAAAACTAAGTCTGATTACAAGTGCTGATTACAACACATTAATGAGTAAAGACGGAAAACTTGTAGATAAGAGAATCTATGATGAATGTGTTAGGTATTACCAAGGAATGCAAGCAATGGACAGGATTAATGTTGTCTATGATGCTTGTACAGTAGATGAGATGTGTGCTACTATACACTATGAAATGGATAAGTACAAAAATGAAGATGGTACTTTTAATAACATGTTAGTTGCTATAGATCACTCAGCTTTACTTAAAGTTGGTAAGGGACAGAAAGACAAATTTGAAATGCTTGGAAGCTTAGGTGAGGCTCTCACAATGATGAAAAAGAAATATCCTATAGCATTTGTTGTATTAAGTCAACTTAACAGAAACATAGATGATCCTAAGAGACAGGAAGAAGGTGTTTATGGTAATTATGTGTTAGATTCTGATATTTACGGGTCTGATGCTTTACTACAACATGCTGATGTGGTTATGGGTATTAATAAGCCTTCTGTAAGAAAGATTAGGTTATATGGTCCAGAAAAATTTATTATTCAGGATGAAGATATACTAGTATTTCATTTTCTTAAATCAAGAAATGGTACAACTAGAATTAGCTTCTTTAAACTTGATCGGACTACAATGAGGATTGTAGAAGTACCAACACCACCAACAGCAGTTAAACCAAAAATTTCAACAATATGAGTGTAACAACAGTAAGAAAAACAAGAGAGAAAGAATTCTATGTGAATCACATAGAAACTTTTAAGAAGATAGGGGAGTCTGATCCTACATTCTTGATTAAGACAGCCTTTTTTCAAAAAGGTAAGTATGGTAGACAAGTTCAATTTTTTGAATCTGAGTTGAATAAAGGTGAAGATTTGTACATTGAGTTTTATGACAATGTAACTGATCCTTCCGGAGCAATTTTAGATGTCAAACCATTTTATGAACACAGACAATTGTTTAGATATAGGTATAATCCTTTCTATTCAGAAGAGTATGATAAGAAAAGTGGTACATCTTCTACAGGTGCTGACTATTCTTTATTTACAGTTCCTTTACAAGAATTAGTAGCTGTTAATCCTGATGGAACCACATTAAGTTTTGGTCTGTTTGAGAAAAGACTTACTGAACTTGAAGAAAAGAAAAAAGCTGGTGATTTTGATATAGACCTACCAAGACTTCAAAAGTCTTTAGTTGATAACAATGATTTTCCAGATTTTACAGAAGGGTTGGTAACAAAACCTGCTAATACCATAGAAAGTATTAGCATGACTAACAAAGATCCTTTAATTAGTGAAATGACAATACAAGATTTTGCTGCAATCATGTGGAAAAAACCTGTAAGTAACAAACAATGGTTAAATGATTTAATTAGTAAATAATGAGTATAGTACTTCCAACTACAAAGGTAAAAGCTCAAAGAGCTAATCCTAAAAGATTGGTTATCTATTCAAAACCTAAAACAGGTAAAACTACTTGTTATGCTGGTCTTGAGAATAATTTAATCTTAGATTTAGAACATGGTGCAGATTTTATTGAAGCATTAAAAATTCCAATTACTAGTTTACAGGAATTATTAGATACTGGTAAAGCTATTAGAGAAGCTAATAAGCCTTATACTTATATCACTATAGATACTGTAACTGCATTGGAAGAAATGATTCATCCACTTGCAATAAAATTGTACAAAAGTACAAGTATGGGAAAGAATTTTGATGGAGATAATATAACAAGTTTACCAAACGGTGCTGGTTATTTATATATCCGCACTGCATTTTTCCAAGTGCTTGACTTTGTAGATACTCTTGCTGATCATGTAATTTTATCTGGACACATTAAGGATTAATTGTTAGTTCTTATAAAACCTCTTTAATTGCTGGAATATCCTAAAGACAAAATAACTACAATAGTCAAGAAATTAGACTATGAATGTTTGAAAATATTTTGTATCTTTATAGTGACCAAAAAATTCACTATATGAATGGGCAATCAGCAGCCAAGTCTCTAAGTTCACATGAATATGAGAAAGGTTCAACGACTATCAAAACCACTTTTTATAAAGACAAGGGAGTAGAGTACACTAGCAATAGTGGAAAAGGGAGGAATTTACATACAACTTTTATTTATGCTTTGCTAGAAAATAATACAAATAATATTAGGTATATAGGTAAAGCTAATAATGTACAACAAAGATTTAAGTTTCATTTATTAGATAAAGGAAAAACTCATAAAGCATGTTGGTTAAAATCAATTGATTATAATATAAGTTATATTATTTTAGATGAAGTTGATAAATCAGAATGGCAATTTTGGGAAATTTATTGGATAAATCAATGCAAAGTTTGGGGATTTAATTTAACAAATCAAACATTAGGTGGTGAAGGAGGTTTAGGAAAAAAACTATCTGAAGAACATAAACAAAAAATTTCAATTAAACTTAAAGGAAAAACAGTTAGTTCAGAAACTAAACAAAAACTTTCTAAAAGTATAAAAGGAAAAAAGCTTAGTGAAACCCATATAAGAAATTTATCTAAAAGTCATAAAGGATTAATTTATCCTAAAGGTAATTATGGTAAACATTGTAAAAGAAAAATAGGTCAATATAAAGAAGGAATTCTTATAAAAGTTTGGGATAGTTTAAAAGATGCATCAGAATTTTACAAAGTTCATTATGCATCAATATCTCACTGTTGTGCAGGAAGGAAAAAACAAATAAAAGGATATATTTGGAAGTATGTAGATTAAGATATAGTCTAATCCTGTTAGAAATAACAGGTAGAAATGAAACAAGTAGATGACAAAGGTGAAATGGTTATGGCAGCTAATATAGATTTGACAGGTAAAATCAAATCTTTAGTTTGTGCTAATGCAGATGCAATAGGCTACTTATATCGTAAAGGTTCTAAAACTATACTAAGTTTTAAAACAAATGATGAAGTAACATGTGGTGCAAGACCCGATCACTTGAGAAACAAAGAAATAGTAATTGCTGATTCTACTGATGGAACATTAAAAGTTTCTTGGGATGAAGTATATGTAAAATAAAAAAGTAAGTTTAACAATTAAAAAAGAAAAAAGATGGCTTTAAGTACAACTGATTTAGGAAAAGGCACAGGGGTGCCAAAAACAATTACACCAGGTAATCAAGTTTTAAAAATTAACTCTATTCACTTAGAAGATTTTTCATTTATTGAAGGTGCATATCACTTAATGTTGAATGTAGAAACTCCAGCTATTGATGATTTTGAAGGGTTTTTGATTGACAAAGATGATGAAAGTAAAGGTCATTATGCAGGTCAAATTGGTAGATTAAAAGCTAGTCAATATGCATTTGCTGATGGTGAAACAAAATCTGGTATTAAGATTCAAAGAGATAGATCAATTATGATTTTCTTAAAGAACTTAGCACATACATATGGTATTGATGAGTGGTTTATTGCTCAAGATAATAAATATGATACTATTGAAGAGTTTGTTAAAAACTTTAGTGCAAATGCTCCAATTAAAGATACATATCTTAACTGGTGTGTAGCTGGTAAAGAATATATGGGTAAAACTGGTTATACTAACTATGATTTATTTTTACCAAAAGGTGAAGGTAACAAATACTCTTACGGTACTATTGAAAGTGGTAAAGTTGTTGAGTATAATGAGACTAAACACCTTAAAAAGCTTGAAGTAACTGAGAAAAAAGAATTTGGTGAAGATGCTGATTTAGCTATACCAAGTAAGAATGCTGCTGACTTCAGCTTAGATTAAAAGTAATTAACTTTTCGGAAAGGGAGTCTCAGCGCTCCCTTTTTTATTCTAAACTAAATTGTTATGATTTCTACTAAAGCAATTATATATGATTTGAATCAGGTTCCTACAGAATGGGTATTTGAATTTTATCTTAATCTTCCAGAAAAACTCATTGGACAAGATGTTAAAATTAAATCAGTATTTTCTGCAGAGAAGACACCTTCCTTTTGTATATATTCAGATAAAATGAGTAAGTATAGGTTTAAGGATTTCTCTACTGGTAAATCTGGTGATACAATTGATTTTGTGTTACACTATTATAATCTAGAATCTAGAGGTATTGCTGTAAGAAAGATAATGGATGACTATTCAGAATACATTTCTAGGCATGACATTACTCCCAGAGAGTATGTGGCTGAAAGCAGGTATGAAGTTTCTGATTATGAAATAAGACACTGGAATAATCTTGATCAGGATTTCTGGATGAGCTATAAAATAGGTTCTAAACTATTAGATGAACATAATGTTCAACCACTGAAGTATTTTATACTTAGTAAAACAGATAATGATGGTGAGCTAAAAGAATTAAGATTTGAGAATAATTATACTTATGGTTATTTTAGAAAAGATGGTACTTTGTATAAGATCTATCAACCTAAAAATAAAAAAAGTAAATTTATTAAAGTCTCTGATTATATTCAAGGTTCTGAGCAGGTTAACTTTGATTGTAAGTATCTTATTCTTACTAAGTCTTTAAAAGATATCATGTCCTTTAAGACTCTTGGTATTGGTAATGCTGAAGCAATTGCTCCGGATAGTGAGAACACTGTTATTTCTGAAGGTATTATGAAAAAGTATATGCATAAGTATAGTAAGATCATAGTACTATTTGATAATGATGAGCCCGGACTTGAAGCTTCTAAAGCATATCAAAAGAGATACAGTTTTGATTACTTAATATTACCATTTGAGAAGGACATTTCAGATACAGTTAAAGCTAGAGGTGTTCAAGAAACAAGAAACATTGTGTTTAATCTAATAAAAAGTAAATTATGAGTGTGGATTTTTGGACATACAAAGGAAAAGTATTTGGAGAACTAGATATTCCTAATAATGCAATAGGTTTTATTTATTCTATGACAGCTATAATAGATGGTAAGTCTGTTGCTTACATAGGAAAGAAGAATTTCTATGCAAATATCAAGAGACCACTTGGTAAAAAAGCTTTAGCTGTGACTACTGATAAAAGGTTAAAGAAATATAAACTGGTTATTAGACCGGATTTTCTTAATTACTACAGTTCAAATGCAGTACTAAAGCAAGCACATAAGCAAGGTGTGACAATAAAAAGAGAAATACTTAAAATATGTTATTCAAGTATGGAGCTTACTTATCAAGAAACTAAACATCAATTTTGTATGGAAGTACTTGAAAAAGAACAGTTTCTGAATGGTAATATTCTAGGTAGATTTTATAAAGTAAAATAGCTATGAAAACACTTAAATGCATTTATAGGTATTTAGCTTTTATTGAGAAGCATGTAAAAAAATGTAGAGAGAACTCTCTATTTAGTAAAATGTAAAAAATAAACTGATGGAAAAATTCTTATTTGGAAAAGAAGAATGTAAGAATCTGATTGCAATGATTAAGTCACCTGATGAAAGTAACCATGAAATGGCAAAAACAATATTAGAATCCCTTGATATTGAAGATAATCTTCAGTGGGTTTTTATCATTATTGTATTTGCAGGTAAGTCTGAAAAATTTTGGATGCATAATAATTTCTATACAGATCTCACAAAAAGATTTGGTAGTTTTCTTCAAGCTTCCCTAGAGAACAGAGCAATGAGTTTAACACTCTTGAATACTGTTTTACCTAATGAAGTAAAGTTGAAATCTCCTTATGTAGAGTTATATTTTGAATTATATTTTCTAGAAATGAAAAAGAGTCTGAATCAGTATGGGTATGATTTTGTGAATGAAATCCAAATAAAAGCAAAAGATGAATAAAGTAGATTTACTAAGCAAGGCCAGTAAGGACCTTATGCTTAAAGAGCCCTATTATGGCTATTTTCTAATCCAGCTTAACAAGCATTGGAGAAATGACATTCCTACAGCAGGGGTCAGTAAGAATGGAATAAACTACCAGTTAGCAATTAATGAGGCTTTCTGGTGTGGTTTGACTGATTTACATAGATTAGGTTTGTTAAAACACGAACTATTACACATTGCATTTGGACACTTAACAGCTTATCATGCTTTTGCTGATAGAAAGATGGCCAATATTGCAATGGACATGGAGATTAACCAGTATATAGATAATACATGGTTACCTGGTGGTGATTACACAGCAGATGAATATAAAGCACTTAAAGATGCTGTCATGGCTGAGCATAAACTAGCAATAGATAATAATGCTACACCAGAAGAATTAAAAGAAATTGAAGCTAAGATACCTATGAGAGGTATAATGATTGATGATTATCATGAATTAAATCTGGATACAAAAGCAGGTACTAAGTATTATTATAAGAAGCTGAAGGAAGCTCAAGAAGAAAAAGAAAAGAATGGTACTTCTGGTTCTGATGCTATGGATCAATTGCTTGATGATATGGAGCAAGGTAATGGTCCTGGTGATGATCATAGTACATGGGATGAATTTGAAGGTATAGGTGAGACAGAACAGAAACTTATGGACCGTCAGATTCAGAGAATTCTTACTGAGGCTAAAGAACAAACTGAAAAGAAAAGAGGTTATGTTCCTGGTGAGATGTCTTCTCTTATTAAAATAGATCAAATTGTAAAACAAAAATTTGATTGGAGAGGTTATGTAAGAAGATTTACTGGTACAAGTACAAAAGTATTTACCAAGAAACTTCAGAGAAAGGAAAATAGAAGGTTTCCGGCATTTCCAGGTCTGAAAATTAAAATGCGTCAGCATATCTTATTAGCTATTGATACTTCAGGTTCAGTAAGTGATTCAGAGCTAAAAGAGTTTATGAATGAGATTCAACACATTTATAAAACAGGTGTTGACATTACAATTATCCAATGTGATACAAAAATCAACAGTATTGAGCCCTATAAAGGCAAGAATGATTTGAATATTGTTGGTAGAGGTGGTAGGGTCAAATGTGCCACCCTGTGCAGTGATGTGCAGTAAAAAATGCTGTAAATTGCGGGAAAATGCTTAGAGCTATTAATTACTAACTTATGATGGTAACATACATGAGGGCTAGACTAATTATCTAGATATAGTAAAAAGATTAATAGATTGCACAATCCGCAGCCAAGTTTCTTGTAAACATAAAATATTATTCTTATATTGGATGTATATATATACCACCATGAAAAGAAAGTATAATGTAAATGATAACTATTTTAATAAAATAGACAATGAAGAAAAAGCTTATTGGTTAGGTTTTTTATTAGCAGATGGGTGTATCCATGAAAGAGCAGGTCAAGATAGATTATCATTAGTAGTAAGTATTAAAGATAAAAATCATTTAGAAAAATTTAAAAAAAGTTTATCTTTTGAAGGACCTATAATTGATTATACTAAAAAGTCTGGCTTATTTATAGGTTTAGTACACTCATATGTTAGAATTACCTCTCAACTTTTAGTTAATGATTTAGCTAAAGTTGGGTGTATACCAAGAAAAACTTTAACCTTAGAGTTTCCAATCATAAATGATGATTTGATACATCATTTTATAAGAGGATACTTTGATGGAGATGGTGGTGTATTTATATCTAAAGAAAAACATTGGAGAAATAATAATATTTTTCCTGTTATTCACTTTAGATTTAATGGTACAAAAGCTTTCTTGAATATAGTAAATGATAAAATTAATTTATCAGGTAGACTTGTTCAAGCAAAAGGTAGTAAAATATATGAGTTAAGCTATAAAAGAAATAGAAAAGCAAAAATATTTTATGAATACCTGTATAAAGAGGCAACTATTTTCTTAGAAAGGAAAAAAGAAATCTTTAAAACACATTTACAAGAAAAAGGTTCAGAGACTATAATCAGCTAACTCAATAGAGTTAAAGGGATAGTCCAGTTATAAGTGAAAACTTATATGTTACTGACGGAATTTGATCCCGTCCTAGAGTATTATGATGCAAACATTAGAAAGTATACAAGTTTAGTATACTTTACTGATGGTGAGTGTTATACAAGTATAAAGCCAAAAGGCAAAATATTGTGGGTATTATCTGAAAGATCAGGCATGAATGATGGATTACCAGGCAAAGTTATCAAGTTAGAATTATAAATTATTAAAAAGAAAAGTTATGAGCCAAGTTCAATTAAATTTAGATGAGTTAAAAGATTTTGTAAAGTATATGGTTACTAATAACCAACATATACAAGCTAATGGTAAAGTTCCTGTAGCAGTGAATATAGAGGGTGATGCTGGTTTGGGTAAAACTTCATCAGTAAAACAATTAGCTTCAGAGCTTAACATGGATATGATCAGACTAAACTTAGCAGAGTTTGAGGAATTAGGTGACCTTGTAGGTTTTCCTGTAAAAGAATTTGAGATTTCAAATGCAGAAGGTAAGACTACCTGGATTAATGAGCATCAGATTGATGCAGCAATGAAGAAAGGTTACAAAGTAATCAATAAGAGAATGGCTCATGCTGCTCCTGAATGGATTCAAGGTAGAGGTGAAGGTGGTTTCTTAATCTTAGATGACTATACCAGAGCTGACCATAGATTTATGCAAGCTACCATGACTTTGATTGATGAGCAAGCTTATGCTTCTTGGAAATTACCAAAGAACTGGCATATTTTGTTAACTACTAATCCAGACAATGGTGATTATAATGTAACTTCTTTAGATGTTGCTCAGAAGACCAGATTTATTTCTACAGAAGTAAAATTTGATGTTAACATCTGGGCTAAGTGGGCAGAGAAAGCTAACATTGACAGTAGATGTATTAACTTCTTGTTGATGAATCCAGAATTAGTTTCTCAAAGAATTAATCCAAGGATGATTACTACTTTCTTTAACTCTATTAGTTCTATTCAAGATTTTTCTAAGAATTTACCAATTATTCAAATGATTGGTGAAGGTTCTGTTGGTAATGATTTTGCTTCTATGTTTACTATGTTTATTAATAATAAACTAGATAAAATTATTGGACCAAAAGATATCTTTGAGAAAGATGAGCAGTATGTGTTAAATACACTTAAAGCTGCTATAGGAACTGATGTTGATTTCCGAGCTGATTTATCTAGTGTAGTTGCAACAAGAATTGTCAACTATGGTTTAACTCATGCAGAGAAAAATCCTATAACTAAAGTAATGACTGATAGAATTATCAAATTAACTACTGATTGTGATTCTTTTACTGATGACTTGAGATATTATATCATCAAAGAATTAATCAATGGTAACAAGGTTAAATTTGCTCCATTGATGATGAATGCTAATGTAGTAAAGATGTCAGTAAAATAATCAGGACTATTCAGTTCCCTGTAAAAAAAGTTAACTTAATTATTAACCTGGATAGGGGTGGATTATTCCCCTATCCTTTTTATATTAAAAAAATGATTCCAAAAATTTATATTACAGTAGCTGGTGGTAGTTTAACCACTGAGCTAAAATATTTAGTTAATTCTCAAGATAAGTTATTTCATCTTACTGATATTGATTATACTCCTACAAAAGGAGATAAAATATGTTTATTACCTGGTGTTCAATTACCTAGAACAAAACTTAAAGCTTTTAATGATGAACATGGAACAAAAAATGTAAGAGAAGCTGTTAATGCTGATTATATTTTTGCTTCAGATAAATCATTTAATGAATATTTTGTCAATGGTTCTAGTTGGTTTTATAAAATGACTAAAACTGATTTAGATAAATTAATACCTTATTTTAGTTCTATATTAAATGTAGATCCTGTTGATATTTCAGATTTAAAAGATATAGTAGAAGCTCATCAAACTTTACATGGTGAAGTAGAATGTACAATTAACTATAATTGGTCTACTCTTAATGATATAAGAGATATAATTGCTAAAAAGAAAATTGAATTGTCTAGCAAATGGGATGATTCTATTATTTATCATGAAATTCATTCTGATTTTATTGAAGAAGTAAAATTCTTAAAAACACAAACTATTTATGATGTCTCTGGTTTAATTGCTTCTATCAGTGCTAAAAATGTAGTTATTGACTATGAAATGTATGGTCAGTTAAAAAACATGCTTAAGAGTAATGATACAGACAACCATGTTTTAGCTATGGAAATTATGGCTAACTCAAATATTGTAGAAAGTTTACTTTTTTTAGAAATGTTGTTTAAAGAACATAGTTATGAAATGTATAATTGTCATACAAGAAACCATGTAAACTTTAAAAGTTTATGTTCTATGCTTAATAAAGAAAAGTACAGATATACTACAGACCTTGATGATGTTGTAAAGTCTTTAATTAACTTTAATGTGCTGACTACCGACAAGTTAAACTTGTTAATGAGACATTATAATGAGGAAATTATGCATAACGGTAACAGTACATACTTTCATGTAAAAACCATAACTGTAGCTGATATAGTGCACCAAACAGTGAATGAAAACTATACTTACACTATAGTAGATGACTTTGAACCTGCAGTAATTGAAGAAGAAACTGTTGAAGAAGAAGTTGTAAACACTGAAAGTTTAAACTTAGAAGATGTAGTTGAACAAGAACCATCTTTTGAATTATCAGATGTAAATGTAGTTGAAGAAGAAATTACTGAAACAATTGAAGAAGTAGTTGAAGAAACTGAAATTACTATTGAGAATACCCAAGAAGAAGTTATTGTTGAACCTAATAAAGAAAAAGAAGATGAGTCAAGCATTGATTGGTTCTAATGAAGAGTTAGAAAAGTTTTACAAAAAGAAGTTTTACTTCAGCTACAGTGGAATTAACAAGTTATTGTATTCTCCTGTAGTATTTTATAATCATTATGTATTAAATCAAAGAGAAGACTCTACAGACGCGCACCTAGTTGCAGGGCGCGTTCTGCATTGTCTACTATTTGAAGAAGAAAAGTTTGATGAGAACTTTTTAGAACTACCTGGTAAAATGCCAACTGATAGTCAAAGAAAAATTATTTATGATTTGTTTAAAATTCACATGTCAATAGGTAATAATTCATTATCTTTGGAAGACTACTCCCAAGACATTCTCACATTACTTCTCACAGCTAATCTCTATCAATCTCTCAAAACAGATCAGCAAAGAATTGACAAGATTCTTACAGAAGAAAACAAGACTTATTTTGAATTCTTGAAAAACAGCGTTGGTAAAACTGTTGTAGATCAAGAGACTCTGAGTGGCTGCAGAGTACAGGTTGAAATACTAAGAAGCAATAAAGATGTCAGAGCTTTGTTACAATTAGATAGATCACCTGATGATAATCATCTTGTTATCCAGAGTGAGTTGCGTTTAGAGTATGATAACCCTAAACTAAGCTTTGGACTTCATGGAATACTTGATCATGTAGTTGTTGATTATGAATCCAAAACTATATTTATCAATGATCTTAAAACCACATCAAAAGCAATCCAAGATTTTCCAGAAACCGTAGAGTATTATAAATATTGGATGCAAGCCGTTATTTATACTATTCTTACAAATAATCAGTTTCTTGCTGATAGAGAAGACAAACTTGATTGGAAATTTCAAGTAACATTCATTGTTATTGACAAATATAATCTAGTATATCCTTTCCAAGTTAGCCAAGAAACATTGGAGAAATGGAAAGGGTCTTTTAATGAAATAGTGAAAACTGTTAAGTGGCACTATGACAATAGAAGATATGACCTACCATACTCATTAGTTACTAATAGTGTAAAATTGTAGGAATCATGGCTTTAAATTCAGTGTATAGGAAATATTTCCAAAAATCTCAGGTGTTTATATATCCGCTCCTGGGAATAAAAAGAGGCGCAGCTTATGTCCCTAATGCAACTTATATTGCTTGGGAAGAAAATAGCACGATCTCTGAGGATATGAAATTAGTGTGTGTATATGAAAATGATGAGACAAATACTTTTGAAGTATTTGTAAAAACAGTTTTACTTAAACATCCAAGATTATTTGGGTATGTTAAAGCTGACTCAAAAACTAGTGTATTCACATTTGATTTTTCTGATTTGGTAGAGGAGTGGGCTAACTTTCTTAACGGAAAGTATAGCAAAATAAATCTGAATTTAAAAGCTAAAATTTTAAACTTTTTTGATCCGCAAAGTGGAAACTATCAATATGTAAAAAGTTATTTGTATCCTGAAAAATACTTTAATGAGTATGCAGATTTGTTAAATACTGATGTGGAATTACTTAAATCTGTTGGAGAATTGTGTAGTAAACCTAATTTAAATAAAGAAATTCTAAAATTAGAGATAGCTAATTTAGGAACTATAGAAGAATCTGCAGTAAATTTGTCTAATAATAAAATAAATATCTATGAAAAACACAATGATGATTGTCCAAGCAACTTGGAATGAAACACAAACTTTTAGATTGATTCCAATTGCGGTAGAATGCCCAAATGTTGAGTGTATCTTTGATCCAGCTACAAAAGTATTTGTAATCATATCTAAGATCACTAAACAAAGTTTACACATGCTACCAAAAATGGATGAGAATGGTGATCCTGTTGCATGTAAGTCAGCAAGACCTAATGGTAGAAACTTTAAAGAAGAGAGAAACAAAATTGAAGTTTTTCAAGAGTATTATGTTGAAGATGCAGTTGCTATTGAAGATTTAATCAATCTTTTTGCAATCAATGCTTCTACATTTGATTATAAAACTTTCATGGACAAAGTTGTAGAACCAGTTTTATCTTAGACTTATGATTTCACAGAGTGTCATAAGTGATGCTCTGTGTTTTTTAACTTAACGGGGAGACAGCTTAACTGAATAAATCTTATGAAAACAAACTATGTAATGGATTATGAAACATTAAAGAAAAAGTGTTATCTTTATAGTCATGAAAACATGCACAAAATGTAAAATTACTCAACCTATTGAGTGTTTTAGAACCGACCGGAGTAGAAAAGATGGTACACATTCTCATTGTAAAACCTGTTCTAATAAAAGTATGAGTGAATATTATGCAAAAAATCCTGATAAATGCAGGCAAATTGCTAATAAAGCTTATGCAAAAAATAAACATAAACATGTTATAAGGAAAAAAGTTTATTCTTGGAATAAAACTTATGGTATTGATATTACACATGAAACATATTTAAAAATGTTAAATGAACAAAATAATAAATGTGCAATATGTTTAATATCTACTGTAGAATATGAAAAACTATTATCTGTTGATCATTGTCATGTTACAGATGTTGTAAGAGGTTTGTTGTGTAATAATTGTAATCTTGCTTTAGGTGGTTTTAAAGATAGTATTGAAAATTTAGAAAATGCAATTAAATACTTAAAAAATGAGTAATTACCGTACTAATTGGGTTATGGATTTTGAGACTTTAAAGAATTGTTTCATAGCCGTCTTTGAAGATGCTAAATCTAACCATAAAGAAATATTTGTTTGCCATGAATCCAGAAATGATATCTTTGATTTTATAACATTTTTAGAAACTAATATTGCCTATAATGAATGGCATATAAGCTTTAATGGCTTAGCATTTGATGCTCAAATAACAGAGCATGTTCTTAGGAACAAGAGAATGCTACTTGCTAGCAATGGAGACAAGGTAGCTAGATTTCTTTATAGTAAAGCACAAGATGTAATATCTAGACAAAATAGAAGTGAATTCACTGAGTTTAGTCCTAGAGATCTGCAAATAAATCAAATTGATTTGTTTAAACTTAATCACTGGGATAATCCAGCTAAGAGAAGTTCATTAAAGTGGATTCAGTATACAATGGATTGGACTAACATAGTTGATATGCCAATTCATCATAGTACTGAGATTACTGCAGATGATGTTAATATGGTTATTAGTTACTGTATTAATGATGTCAAGTCTACTAAGGCTATTTTGATGTTGAGTAAGAGTCAGATTGATTTGCGGAAAAATCTAACTATAGAGTATAACATTGATTTGTTTAGTGCATCTGAGCCAAGAATTTCTAAAGAATTGTTCCTGCATTTCTTGAGTGAAAAAACCGGATACAAGAAATGGGAACTTAGAAAGCTAAGAACCTATAGAAGCGACATTAGATTTGAGGATATAATTCTACCTTATACAAATTTTAAAACTGCAACATTTCAAAATTTACTAAACAAGTTTAAGGAGATTGTATTAAATCCTATGAATACTAAAGGAGGCTTCAAGTATTCTGTCCAGTATAAGGGTTTGAAAACAGATTTTGGTCTGGGTGGTGTTCATGGAGCTAGAACAGCTGGTGTATATGAATCAGATGATGATATGGTAATCATGTCTTCAGATGTTGTCAGTTATTATCCAAACTTAGCTATTAGAAATAAATGGGCCCCTTATCACCTTCCTAAAGCAGAATTCTGTGATCTGTATGAATGGTTCTTTAATGAAAGAAAGAAAATAAGCAAGAAGGATCCAAAGAACTATGTATATAAGATTATCTTAAACTCTACTTATGGTTTAAGTAATGATGAGAATAGTTTTCTATATGATCCAGAGTTCACAATGAGGATTAAATAAAAGTGGTTCTCAATAAACACGGTTAATTGCTGGAATATCCTAAAGACAAACATGCTACAAAGTAAGTATGAAATATGACTAAGCTTGAATGCTTGAAAAATGTTTGTATGAGTGTAATGTTTATTGTATATTTACAAAAAATAACATAAAATGGACAATCAGCAGCTGAATCCCGAACAGGGAAGAGTTCAGAGATCATCTCGCAAGAGAGTACTTGACTTGAATAAATATATAGTCTGGGAAACACCGTGCATGATAAATAAAATATATGTATACACACTTTCTTCAACGGAAGATAATAAAGTGCGTTATGTAGGTATTACTACAGATCCTTTAAGAAGGTTATCACATCATACTTCAAAATCTTATTATAAAGATACTCATAAGAGTAATTGGATAAATAAAGAATTAAAAAGTGGTAACCAGATATTAATGACTATAGTTGATTCTTGTATTGATTTAGAAGATGCTTTATTAAGAGAAGAGGAATTAATTGCAATATATGATTGTTTAACAAACCATGTATTATTGCCAACAAAACCTAATATGAAAACATGTTATTTATATAATATATTTACTTTAGAAATTATTGAATTTAATTCAATACAATCTGCAGCAACATATTTAAAAGTAACATCTTCAGCTTTATATGATTCACTTATTTTAAGTAAGTGGCTCATGTCTTTTAATAAAAACTTTGATGAGTTAGTTAAGATAAAACATAGATTAAAAGGGAAAAATGTAAAAACAAATGAAATATGCTATTTTCTTACTCAAGAACATGCTGCTAAACATATTGATTGTTCTATACAATTAATAAATAGTTGTATAATGGGTATTAGAAAATCAGCAAAAAAATGGATATTGTGTAAAAAGGAAAGTGAATTCCCAATTTATATTAATAATCATATTTCACCTGTAGTGTGTGTAAATGATGGGCAAGTATATAATTCAATAAAAGAAGCAGCTGCTTATTATAAGTTAGATGAATCTTGTATTGCAAAAGTATGCAAAGGTCTACGTAAACACACAGGTAATAAAAATTTTAAATATCAAGAAGATATGATCCAACCCCTTTAGAAATTTTGGGGATTAAATGCACTGTAAATGGTCAGCTAAGTCTAATGATGCTGTATGAGATGATTTGTCTTGAAATACCTGATGTAATACCTTTAATGCAAAATACAGATGGTCTGGAGACTATGATTCCAAGAAAGTATTATGATAAGTATATGGAAATATGTGCGAGATGGGAAGAGATAACTAATCTTAAACTTGAGCATGATACATATAGTAAAGTAATACTTGGTGATGTCAATAATTATATTGCCGTTACAGAAAGTAAAAAAGTTGATAAAGAAGTTTATGAGGAGCTCAAGAAAAAAGTTCCTTATGATGTCTATGAAGAAGTTGACGGTGAATATTTTGTCAAGTTTACTAAATCTAAAGGTAGATTTGAGTTTGCCAATCTAGCTCTTCATAAAAACAAAAGCTTCTTGATTATCCCAAAGGCTATATTTATGTATTTTGTACATGGAATAAAACCTGAAGAGTATCTTCTTACAGAAAACAACATATTTGATTACTGTGGTGGTGTAAAGATTAAAGGTAATTGGAAATTTGTAGAACACCATGTTGAAATGGGATACTATGTAAAAGACAATTTACAAGATACATTAAGGTATTACATGTCTAACACCGGTAGTAAGATAATTAAACAGAACAAAGATGACAAGCGTGAGATCCAGATAGAAGCTGGACGCTGGTTGCAAACAGTTTATGTAAAACATGTAGAGACACCATTTGAAGAATATGGTATCAATCTGAATTATTATTTAGATAAGATTTATAAAGAGATAAATTCTCTTGAGCCAGTAATTACACAATTAAAATTATTTTAGTTATGCCAAAAAGAATTAGCGAGTGTAGCAAAGCACATTTGATTAATGTGCCGTTACCACAACACGGATCAACATATACAGTAATTGGTCACCAATTTGTGATTGATTATGTTCACCAAGCCCTAGCACTTGCAGGGTTTAACATTTTACATGAAGAATATAGATGTACAGCAGATGGTCAAATAGCTCAAGGAATTCACAAGTTAGCTTATAATAGTGATCCTGAATTATCAATGATGTTTGCTTGGACTAATAGCTACAACAAACAAATTAAATTTAAATGTATTGTTGGTGCTTATATTGAAACTACTAGCACTGTGATGGTATCTGGTGACATGGGAGTTTGGATTAGAAAGCATATGGGTACTGCAGATACTGAGACAAAAGATACAATTGATGAGCAAATAAAAAATGCACATCAGTACTATAATCAGTTGTTGTCCGATAAGAATGAGATGATTGACAAGACTCTGGATATTAGAAAAAAGGCACAATTGTTAGGTATTTTATTTGCTGAGTATGGTATATTAACTACTGAACAAGCAAGTATTGTAAAGAACTTTATTGATAGACCAATGAAAAACTTTACAAATCCTGATAGTTTGTGGACTTTCTATAATGCAATTACTATTGCTCTACAACAATCACATCCTAGAACTTGGATGGAGGATCAAAGAGTATTACACTATTTTATTGATAGCATCTACAAGTTTCCTAAACAAGTTTTCACAGCTCCAGTAGCTGTTGTTGAACCTACAGAAATTGAAGAAGATGTTGTAGATCCTGATCAAATGACTATTTTTGATGTTATTGAAGAAGAAGAAATAGCTGTTTGTCCACCTCCTGTAGAAGAACCTGAAGTTGAAGAACCAGAGGTAGAAGATGAGTTTGCTGCAGAAGATAATGTTGATGATGTAATTCAGTATACAGATCCTGTGGGAAATACATTTGAAGCACCTGTTGTGGAAACTGTTGAAGAACCAAAAGTTGAAAGATTATCACTTGATGATATCTTAATAAGAATACCAAATGAAGAAAAAGCTAAACAAAATGAAGAACCTGATTTTTCATTAGACTTTAGTTCTTCAGATGAAGAAGAAGATTCTGATTTCATGCCTGATTTGTTTTAATTGTTTAATTTATTTTTTTTAGAGAGGTGGGAAACTGCCTCTTTTTTTATCTTTGCAAAATGAAATTTTTACTAGTTATAACTTTATTCTTTACTTCTTGTGCTTCCATGTCTGAACAACAATGGAAACAAAAGAAAATGATTAAAGCTGATAGAAAAATGATAAAAAAAGTTTGGAGAATAAGAAGATTTGCCAAGTAACAATTAAAACTAAAATATCATGTCCAGAACAAAAGAACAAATCAAACAAGAAATTAAAGAATATAAAGATTTACTTACAGGAAATATTTTCCAAGATGGTGAAATCCAGCAAAAGATTTATGAATTAAAAAAAGAACTCAATCCTAGAATAGAAGAACATCCTGAAGAGGATGATGATGAAGGTTGTTTAAACTGTGGTAGTTAAAATGAATTTTTTAAGATACTTGATAATTAATGGTGTTCAAAGGTGGGGTTCATTTATGTGGGTTGGAACTCATGTAAGTATGACTCAAACTAATTGGCACTGGCTATTAGAAACTATCTTATGTATTGGCTTAGACATAATTTTGGTTATAGGTTTGTATTTAGAATGGATAGAACATAAAAAAAATAATAATAATGAAAAAACAAATTGAAGCAGTAAGAGAGTTCCATGAAACTTTCAACCAAGAAAATGGTACAGAACCAAGATTCATAGAACATCATGAGTGGATGTTGAGACATAAACTTATGGCTGAAGAAAATGATGAATATTTTGATGGTTGTGATAAAGGAGATCTTACAGAAATTGCAGATGCTTTAGGTGATAAACTTTATATATTGTGCGGTACTATATTAAAACATGGCATGCAAGATATCATAGAAAAAGTATTTGATGAAATTCATTCTAGCAACATGAGTAAAGTTGGAGAAGATGGTAAAGCAATCATGAGAGAAGATGGAAAGATTCTTAAAGGACCAAACTATTTTAAACCAAACTTAAAACAATTTATTGAAAATGAGCAAAACAAATAAAAACAGAAACAGAAAGAAAGTAATAAAATTAGATCTTATGTGTCCAATCAGTTACAATAGATTTAAGTTTAGAGAAAATAGAAAAGGTGTTTTTAATATTACAAGAGAAAGAATTAGAAAAACCTATATTAGTAATGATGATTTAAATTAATGATTATGCATCCAGTAGCCTTTAGAAAACTCATGATTGAAGCATATCTAGCAGGTGCAACTGTTATGGATTGTGGTTGTTATGAAAGACCTACTAAAGCAGAAGCTAGAGAATGGTTTGATAATGAATATGGTAAACAAGAGTCAGATGAAGAATGTGACTGTTGTGATGAGGAATAAATTAGGGAGAGCTTTCGGGCTCTCCCTTTTTTTTTCTATCTCCCTTGACCTTTGTACATTTTCTTGTAGTTCTTAGACATTTTACTTTTTGAAATTTTTGTCTTTGAGTGAACTCCCGGTCTTGAAACTTTCACTGATTTTGTTTTAGCTGCCATTGTATTTGTTTTTAATTATTACCTGATTCTTGTTGCACCTTTTGATAAGTTTTTCAATGATGTTTCTGGATCTCCAATACCACCTGTTAAACCTAACATAGTAAACAATCTTTTGTAAGTTTTTAACTCACCTTTTTTCTGCCACCAGTAAGGACCAACATCTTTTTTGTATCTTACAGCATCATCATTTAATGTGATCAGATTTAAGACATCCCCAAAGATTTCAATATATGTTAACAGTGTATTTCCAAAAGCTGTTGTAGTTGAGGTTAACATTTTTGCATAATCATCAGCACCAAAGTTAAAACCTTGTATTGATGGTAATGGGATAAAAGCACCAGTTTCAGCCTGAACACCTAATAACAATAACAGAGCGTGATTAGATATATAACCATAAGTATTAAATTCATCTGTAAACAGGGCCCCTGATTTAGCTTTTATTTTTTTCCATTTGTCTGGATCATCATCATCAAATCCAAATAACATTGATGCTAGTAAGCCAGATGCAATTACTATTAAACCTTCTGTTGCGGTTTTTTTCATTGCTCCTTTTTGTTCATCAGTAAGATATTGATAGTCCGCTCCTTTTGATTTTAGTATTTTAGTTAGAGCTTGGAAAGCCTCTACATAGAAACCTTTTGTAGTTCTGCCCATAGCCCAATCATATCTTGCTCCACCAAAGTTTTCTTTACTAAGATCCATACCAAAACGGTTAGCAAACATTGGAGTAAACCATTTTCTCATGAAGAAAAACATACGGTACATAATGTACTTGTTACCTTCTGGTTGTCCAAACTTATCATAAACCCCAAATAGAGCACGAGAAGTTCCCTGTAGTTTGTTTTTAAACTGCTTAAAGTATTCAGACTTAGCAATAACAATTTCTTGACCATCTTCAAGTTGAATTTCAGACTTAATACTATTTTTAGCTTTAAGTTCTTCTACAGTCACATTATATTTTTTTGCAATATCTGCTAGTTTCTCACCTTTGTTAAAAACATGAAATATAGATTCATAATTCCAACCAGGATGAATACCTTCTTTAAGTTTAAGTATTCCATTGTCATCTTTTTCCCATGCATCTGAATAATTTATTAAACTTTTTGATCCATCTGAATAATTTTGCTCAATTTTTTCAGCATATAGAAATGAACCAAATAATCTCATAGCAACTTCCATCTCACCAAACTTACGATGCATGTACATCCATTCACCATTTATTAAATCTTTATATAAAGATCTGTATACCGGTTTACCATTCTCATCTGTTGCTTTAAAGTTAGGATCAAAAACTTGTACTAACTGTGTTGACACTGCTCCAGGACCTATTTCATAGATTCCTTTAGTAGTCCACTCTAACATAGCTTTAGTTGTCCATGTTGCAGACAAAGCTAAATCTCTACCAGAAATATATCTATTTCCAGAAGCTTCAATAATAGTTTGAATGTAACCAGACACCTGATTTTTTATATCTGATGGAATGTTTAATGCTAATGCAGCTCTACTAGATCTACTTGTTAATGCAGTTAACCACTTACTTAAAACTGGATGGTTTTCTTCAATACCAACAGCTTGTCTTCCGTGATATTCTCTTTCAATAAGAGATCTTACTTGACCGGATCTATTATTCATAGCATTAGACCTAGTTGGATGTTGTTGCTTCTTTCTTAAATTGTAAATACCTTTTGAAAATGAATCTAATTTTTTAGGTTGGTTAGCTGGATCTTCTAAAGTTTCCATAATAGAGTTTACCAATGGTAAACTTTTAATTAATGCACTCTGAGTTTGTACAGAAAGACCGTATTTAAATAATGAATTAAATACATCAGCATCTACAGTCTTTGCATCTAAATTATAAATACCTGTTACAGGAATATAAGAAATCTCATTACCTTGTAAGTCTGTATTTACTAAGTTGTTTTCTGGATTATAGTTAAATTGATCTAAGTTATCTTGTACAGATTTACCAAATGTTTGTTTTAACCATTCTTTGACATTATCTCTAACTTCTTTGAATCTTTCCCCATATTCACCTTTTTGTAAAACTTGATAGTAATCTCCTCTTTCAATACCATATCTTGGTAAATCTAAATAAAGTTTACCATAACTTGAAGCACCGTCTTGCAATTGCAAGTGATAGTTTTTCATCAATTCTAATAACTTGTATTCAGGAGAACTTGGATTAGATTTAATTTTTTTAAATTTCTCACTAATATACTTACCATCTTTAGCACTGTTTTTAGAACTTGGATCAAAAGATCTTGGTAAGAAGTTACCCTTATTATCAATAACCTTTCCAACATAGTCTTTTCTTACAGCACCTCTTGGTATTGTTCTATACTCATTTTTAACTTCTCTTCTTGAGTGTCTAATGTTAGGAACACCTATAAGGGAGATAACTTCTCCTGTTAGGTTATCCTTTATCTTAGTATTTATAAAATGCTTTGGGTTGTTTGGCTTGCTGTAGGAATTAGCTGCGGTTCTCTGATATTTTGGTACCAATACACCATCTTCATAAACCTGAAGTTTAACATGACTTAAATCAAACCAATCAAACAAATCTGCATCATACAAATCACTTTCTGGGTCAATTAATTCTTGGAATAATTTACCATTGATAAATTGATCTACTGTAACATCTGTAAAAGCAGGAATGTTATCATACTTTGACATGTGTGTTTCTAGAGCGTCCATGTAGTAATCTGTTGGATACTTACTAGAGATATCAGATAACTCACCTATTACTTCTGACAAAGCTTCAACTAGTGTAACATCAACATCTTTCTTAGCAGTAAGCAATCTATCTAATTCTTCTGCTTCTTCATTAGTTAATTCTTCATCTCTTGATTTAATAATTAATTCTTGAAGTGTAGCAGAATCTTCTCTTGATAAACCAGTATACTTATCTAATTTTTGTCTTACATCAATTATGTTTTGTTGAATATCTTTAATTTTTCTAAGTCTTTCTTCTCCTAATTGTGTAGCATCCGGTTGACCAAAATCATCTTTAAATGTGTACAATAAATCTAATATTTTCTTGTACTCATCTGATACATTATAGTCAGTTTTTAATTGCTCATTAATTTGAGATTGAATTGCATTCAGTCTTTCAAACAATCTAGTTCTTTCATCATAGTATTCTTGAGAATAAACAATTCTAACATTTTGTTTTTGCCATTCTCTTAGTAATTTATCATATTCTTTACTACCTTTTTTGACATCCTTAGTAAGTAATTCAGAAACAAATTCATTATATGCTGTATCTAAAGAGTTTGTAATTGGAACCCATTCATAAAACTTATTAGTTTCTTGTCTGTGTTTGATTAATAACTCGGCAATAGACTTATCATAGATTCCTTTTGCTGGATCATCTACTTTTTCAGTCCCATCTTCATTCTGTAAAGAATATAATCTTTGGTAAGTTTTGAAAGCTTCTTGCAATTCACTGTGTTTTTCAAATCTTTCATATTCTTTTTGCAAACTGTTTTGTAAATTAATATAATTTTCCAAAGCAGTTCTTCTTGCAGAAAAGGCCAATGCTCCTATCTCAGAGTCTTTAAAGATATCATCTTTTTCATAATACTCTAATACATATTCTTGCCACATGTAGTCTTTATTGAATTGTCTTAATTCATTAAGAGCTTTAGCAATCTTATCTTTTTCTCCGCTTTTCTTAGCTTCTTCATATAAAAACTCTAATTTGTCAAGCTCAAATCTCCAACCATTTCCAAATTCATTTAAGAAAGTAAAAACATCTCTGGATTCATAGTCACCTGTTTTTTTATTAAAGTAAAATATCTGATCTTTTTCAGCAACCATATCTCTTATTTGAGTTGGATTCATTTTACTGAAATTTACTTGGGGAAGTAATACCTCTAACTGAGCTCTAAAATCTTGAGACATTCTCCAAACTTTAGTTTCTACTTCAGTTTTTTGGTTTTGAATAAACATAGATAAAGGACCCACTATTACATCATTACTTGAACTATAAGATTCTAACCATCTATTAAACCAGCTTACATCTTTAGCATGTCCTGTAAGAGCATCTTTAATTTTATCTTCATTTACAATATAGTTGTTATATTTTTTTATGAACTCATCTAGAATATTTGCAGGAACACCTTTATCATAAAGAGCTTTTGCATCTTCTGGAGTAAATTTTTGTTCAACAACTTTTCTATATAACTCATCTACAGCTGTTTCTAACTCAGATTCAGAAAATGCTTTCTTTAAAGCAATACCCAAATTAGATTTTAATTCTTTATTTACAAACTCATTCATGTAACCTGTGATTTCCACAAAGAATTGAACACCTCCTTTTTTATAAATTTGAGCAATCTTAGAATTAATTACAGTAGAATTATTAACAATACTAGTAATCAGTGAATAGAACTCACTGTTTGTATCTATTTCAGTTTTATCTAAAAGTTCATTAATTTGTTCAATTACATTTAACCAAGATTTAGAAGTATTTTTATAAAGACCTAGTAAAGCAATTGTATTTCTATTGTTGATTAAACTAGGTTGTTTATTGATATTGTTAAGCTCTTTAATTATGTTGTTACTTGATGTATTAATCCTATCAACACTGTTAATTAAAGCCGCAGCCATTTGTTTTGTCTTTTCTAGATCTTCTAGATCTTCATTTAATATAGCATTTAGATTATTAATGTTTTGATATCCTTTAAGAATTTCATTTACTCCAGGTAATAAGTTTGTTGTATTTTGCTTTTTTAAAGCTTTTTCCAACATGTCTCTTGTTACTTTATCAGCTTTGAAGTCTTTAATTTGATTAACAATCTGTAAGTTACTTGCATAAAATTCATTTACTATCTCTTGTAAAACATTAGCACTTGCACTAGATGAAAGTTTATCTGCTTCTGTAAAGATATCTCTAACATACATTACCAAATCATCCTCAGTAAGATTAACTTCTCCAAAGTCAAACATGGTATCATCAAGCAGCATCTCTGCTAACTCATCAAGAGATGTAGATTCATTAAGGTTTTTCAAGTTTACGCCATTTCCAAATATTTCACGTAATAACTGTTTTAATGAAGCTAATAACTTGGTCATAAAAGATTGAAATCCTTCTGTCTCAACTTTATTTTCAAGTTTATTCATGGATTTCAGTTGCATAGCAAATGCTAATACTTCTTCCTTAAACAAATCAGAATTAACATCTAGTTCAGGATATGCTTTTTTCACATATGCCATGATACTTAAACCTTCATCTGTTTTAGATAATTGATTGTATAAATTATTAAATAGTTGAGGATTTGTTTTTCTTATACCTTGTAGTAATGGGTGAGAAAACTCATGTAGGAGAATACCGGGTCTTACATTATCACCAACAATGAATACAGCTCCATTATAAAAGAATGCAGGCTCACCTCTATATGGTACAGGATTGTTTTTAAGCATTTCTGTAGCTTGCTCTGGAGATAAGTTATGATAATTTATTCCAAGTTTAGCTGCTAATTTAGCTGCTATAGCTTCAGCAACAGCTTTTGATTGTTGCTGATTGATAATATTTAAATCAATTGGTACAATTGGAATGTTGTTATTTTGATCCATTCTTATGAAAGCAATACGTTGAGTATCTCTTTCTGGTTTTACTTCAATTTCATTCCATGTATTATCAAACTCATCAGTAACTTGTTTAGGAGTATACCCTTGTTTTTTAAGTATGTTGGTTACAGTATTTTCATAAAAATTGTAAATAGGTCTAAGAGCACCAAATCCTTCTGTTTCTACTCTTTTAAGTTCTTGTTTAAGTTGGTTTATTTCTTTAATAGTTCTTTCATCCCCAAAAACTTCCCAAGTTTCTGCCCAATTTTCTTCTCCTTTTTGATTTTTTTCTAATTTAAATGGTTCTCCAAATCCTTTTCCACTTATTTTTATAAAATTATCAGCTTCTGCTTTTGTTTTAAATTTATAAGTAGAAGCAAACTGAGTTATTTCTTTAATCCTATCTTCTTTCTGTTTTTTAAACTCTTCTAAAGTAGTATATCCTTCAACTTTAATAGCTGTATTACCACTAGGAAATAATACTTTTTCATAACCTTTCTTAGCACTATCTTGTATAATAGATTTAATAAAGAATGTTACCCAGTTGTTATCCTTGTTCAGAAGTTGAAGAAATTGATTTTCTGTTTTAACTTTAACTCTTAAACCATATTCTTCAATTAATTTGACTTTTTCTTTTTCAAATTGTTCTTTTGTCCAACCTTGTGTTTGAGCTTCTATATAAAGTTCTTCAAATAAATCAGAAGGAACATTTGTATCTTTAGTTAAATCTCCTTTATTTCTACCTTTCTGAAATAAATCAGATTGTACTTCTAGTATTCTTCTAGTTTTAGAGGGTTTTCCTGTATGGATTTTATCTCCTTTTCTAAAATGATATTCTCTTTGACCTAAAATATCTTCATATATATCTTCCTCAGCAATTCTAAATGCCCATTCATCATCACTTCTAAACCAACCAATACCTTTATCGGTAGCAAATTGAGCATGTCCTTTGATTGTAGGTGTGATAGCTGGTGTAGCTATTTCTTGTTCTGTATAGTTAGTACCACCTGGAACTATTAGGTCAGAATATATTTGAGTTGGTTTATTATTAGATTTATCCCAAGCTGTATTATATTCTTCCTCTGTAATATAGATAGTAGGTTTACCTTTTGGTAAAATAAAATACTCTACTTCATTTTTTTCAGAAGAAAATCTACTACCATATTCATTATCACCTACTTTAAAAAAGTTTTGAGTACTACTCCTTTTTTCTCCTTTTTCTATAGCAGTATTAATCTCAATAGTATAACTATAATTAGCAGCAATAGCAGCAGCTAAATCAGATGTAGAAATTTCTTGAATATTATTAGACTTCATATAGTCAAATACAAAATCAACTTGTTGATTTGTAACACCTTTGTTATTAAGTGTTTTTCTAATATTATCTTCTAGGTATGGTTTTTCTTTTGTGTTTAATCTGATTGTTAATCTTTCAGGTTCTGTTTGTTCACCATACTTCCTTGTTCTTTTAGTTTCTTTAGGTGAAGATAAGTTCATCAATGCAGTAACTAATTTTAATGAATACCCTACTTCAGGAGTTTTCATAAACATAGCTTGCTGACCAGGTACAATAGCATTATCAGCTATTGCCTGTCTTTCATCATATCTAACTTTGAGTTCTTGAAGTTTTTCAAACAAAGGCTCATTAGGCTCCGCTCTGTTTATAGTAACAATAGTATCTCTTCTATAGGTAGAAGTTCTATCATCTTTTAGTTTTATCTCAGTATCCTCAAAAAGTAATTCTCCATTTGTTTCTAAACCATACTTGTCTACAGCAAGTTTAGTAAGACTCTCATTGAGCTCACTAAACTTTGCTGTATCAATTATTGTTCTTATATCATTTGTTGCTTTCTCTTTTTCTAAATACTTGATAGAATTTACTTTAACTTCACAAACCATTTTTATACACAGTTAAAAGGATCAGATTCAAAACCTAGTGATGCAAGAATTTCATCATCTGAGATACCTTGTTTATTATTTAATATTTCTGTTATGTCTTTATACATTGTAGAACCTGGGTTTAAATACCCTAGTTCTTCAAACAATCTCTTACTTAAATATACAAATAATTCTTGAGGCATTTTGTTAGCATTCCCTATTCCTTCTATAGGAAGTGCAATTTTGCTCCCCAAATCCTTAGCATCTTTAAGCTCTTGAATTTTTCTATCAAAATAGTTTTTAATACTTTGATAATTCTCAGGTGCTAAGTTACTAAAGTTATCACTTCTATCCCTAGCATTAGTACCAAAACTTGTAATAAAAGGTAGCGCAGTATCAGGTGAAACAAATTTTAAAAATGATTGACTTCCTATAGTAAGATTTTTATCTAACTCATGTTTACTTGCATTGTATACAAAACCTACTGTAGAGTTAGAACTAGTTAATTCTCTATAATAAGCTGCAGTTTTAGTTTTAGCATCATCAAAAATAAATATGTTTGGATCTGATGTTGTAATAAGATTATTAGTTTGTTCTTCTACAGCTTCAGTAGCTGGTTGAGTAGATTGTTTTACTTGAATTCTAGATGTAGAACCGGTATGATAAATAGTAAACTTAGCACCTATTTCTTGTAAATAATCTATAAACTGACTATCTACTCCTGGCATATCTCCTACTACAAACTCCATATTAAAATCTGTATGATAAAATTTTATCATATCCTTTGTATTTTTACTTAATGGTTTATCTTTTAATGAACCATTACGAGCTAACATTATAGTAGTCCCTTCATCTGCTAAGTTTTTAGTACTTCTAGCAGATGTTTGTTCTTTAGGTCCCACTTGTTCTATGATAGAACCAGTTTTTAAAGATGTAAGAGATGAACTTGGAGTAGCTTTACTTACTTCAACAACAAAACCATCAGCAACTTCTCTCATTCCTTTATCCTTACCATCACCTTGTGGAGTTCCTTTACCTTTATCTTCAAAGTTTCCTTTGTATCCTTGAAAACCTTCAACACTAGTAGATGATTGAGTAGCTTTTTGAGTAGCTGCTCCAGCACCTACTTTATTAAAGTCAATATCAGTAAAATAGTTTTTGAATCTGTTTTTCTCTTTGTTATAATAACTATTTTGAGCATTAAACTTATTATAAAAATCTTCTAATAGTCTAAATGCTTTACCTGGATCAGCCAAAAGTTTAGTAAAATCTTCAACAGCACTATCCATGATATTTAAGAATGGTGTTGTACTTACATAAGGAACTAAATTAGCACTAGTTTTATTGATACCAGATTGCATGTATGCAAACAAAGGTAACCTAGAGAATAAATCTGATATGTATGTAATGTCTTGATCACTTAAACTTAAATCTTTAGCTAATGTTTTTAATACAACTGGGTCAGCTAAATCAGTTAAGTTTTTAGTATAGATGTTAGCTTTGATATTATCAATATCTCTGTCAATTAACTCAAGATTAAACATAGTATCATTTATGTTATTGTTAAGTTGTAATTTAGATAGTATATCAAATCTATTAGCAAGTTTTGGATTGGATGTGATAACATCATACACTCTTATAGCAAAAGCATTTTTAGGATCCCTGAACATATGATTTACATTGAAAGTATTATCAAGTGCTCTGTTTGCTAAAAATTCTTCATACTCTGCTTTTTCCATTTCTGTTTCAGCAATTGGATATACAGATCTTAGATACTCTCTTTCCATTACAAATCTTGCATAAGCTTTTGCGTCATTACCTTTTGCAATTGTAAATGTATTTGCAGGAAGCGGATGTAAACCTAACTGTGAATAATAGTTTGGTTCTTCTGCTTTATTACTCCATTCTTTAGAGTTGTATTCTTCTTGTAAATTTTTAAGATTGTAGAATAAAGTTTTAGTACCATCTTTATTTGTTTTTACAAAAGCTCCAAATTTATCAGAAAGCATTTCTTTAGCAGGAATTTCTCTTGCATCATAAGACATGTAACCTTTTTTAAGATCTGTTTTAACTATAGCATTTTGGAAAATATATGTAACTAGATCATTTCTAAAAGTGTTTAGATAATTATCTCTACCATCTTCTCCAAATGTTGTTTTAATGTTTTCCATTAACTCATTAGAATCATCTTTACCTTTTATAAAAGTACGGATTGCTGAGTTGTATCTTAACTTAAATAATGGAGCAGCTAATGACAATGCTAGTTTGTTATTAAAGAAAGAACTAATAATAGAATCTCCCATTAAAGCAGAAATAATTGGTTGTAACTCATCATTACTTTCTAAGTTTTCTAATCTTCCTTCAGATGTTTCAATATCAGATAATACAGATTTAGTATTTGTATCTGGATTAGCATTCATTTTAATCTGTGTGATACCTTTAATCTGGTCTTCAATATCTAAGTAATGTAAGAACATAGTTAAAGATAAGTCAGAAGATTTAGCACTGCGTGTATTTTTAGATTCTCTAATCAAACCTAACATTTCTTTTTCAGTAAAGTTTTTGCTTTTTCTGTCTTTCATATAGTTATCAAACATCTCACGTCCTACTTCAAATCTAGTAATAGATTTACCTTTAGCTGGTAAAACTTTAGGATTGAAATATTTATCTACAATATTTGTAGCTGCTTGATATTTAACAAATGACTTTTGCTCAGGAGCTTTACCTAATACTTCAGCAAAAGTAGATTTAGCAAGACGTTGCTCATCTACATATTCTCTTACTAAAGGTTGAGACACAAAATAAATAGCTTCTTTTACTGGTACGCCAGCTTTTACTAAATATAACAATATAGGAGCAACTTCATAGTTACCCTGGATAAAGAAAATCCATGCATCTTTTTCAACATCCACCCAGCCATTCATTGCTTGGGAGAATATATCTGCTATTTTATTTGTGTTATCTACATCATATAAGTTAGACAAAGAAATTCTTTCTTTACCATTAACTGTTCTTACATTATGTCTTAAACCAATATTAGTACTTCTTGATTCACCTTTGTAATTAGTATATGTCTCCGGCATTAAGGCTCCAATAGAGTTTAATAATACATTCATTGTATTCTCTACAGCACCTAACCCTAAGGTTTTCTTACCAACAATATTAGACTCATGTTTATATAAGTTATAAAGAGGCTCTAATACTCTTGTTGCACTGATAATTTTTTTACCTTCTTCAGGTTCTATTGTTGTATCAGTCATATAATTCTTAAATGGATCAAACTCCATTACATCTCTAGCTAAGTCTTCAGCAATACCTTTAAGTAGGAAAGTACCATTTGGTGTAATAAGTGATACAAAGTTTTGTGGAAGCTCAAGTATTTCTTTGATGTCATTCATTAAATCATTTTCAACACCAGCTTTTTGTTGTTTAAAAACTTTTGTTATTGATTCTTCTTTGTTCTCTTTGATGTTCTGTAGAGAAGCTTTCAACTCCTCCGTGTTTTTATAGGTTCTTTCTTTAAGCTTACCATCCGTGTCTATGTTAGTCATGAAGATTGTAAGTTTATCAATATCAAAGTCACCCCCGGACTTAGCAACTATTTCAGCTGGAGGAATAATAATATTACCTGCTTGAGCTGGTAAGAACTCATAAACTTCCATAAACTCCATAGAGTTTAGACCCTGAACCGGAATCCTAACACCTACAAGAGTTATTGCTTTTCTGTTAGCACCATCATTTGCATCTAACCATTCATCATCTTTGATAGCTTTGTTTAATGTCTTGATATCACCAATGATTTGTCCATTATACTCAAGATTTAACAAGTTAGCATAGTCCCCCTGTAATGCAATCATAACCTTCATTGCTGCGGTTTTACCATCTGCCATCTTGTGATAAGTAGGAAGTAAGTTACTACCTATCCATTTTTTCTTATCTGCATCAGTAGCATTTTTAAAGTTAGGAGACTCTGTAAGGTTATTCTCATAAAAAGCAGAAGACACTTGTACAAGCGGTTCTCCTTTTACTTTTTGTTTGATAACTCTTTTGTTGATCAGAGATAGTAAAAGTTTTTCAATTTTTAATGCTTCTGGGTGTAATGACAAGTCATGTAATAACTCACCACTATCTAATGCATCAATAAAGTTGATCATCTCATCACTATAAGACTCCTCATTCTCTAAGTTATTTCTAACAAGAGATAATAATTTTCCAATACTTTCTTTGTCTCTTGGTTTATAACCACCATCAGGTGTTTCATCAAAACCAATTTCTTCTAATAACTCTAATTTAACTAGCTCAGTATAATCAGCTACATTATCAAGATATCTTTTTACTAATGGTGATACTACATCTTCTTCATTAGGAGAATTGATTACACCATTTTCATAAAGATTATCTAAGATCATCTTTCTCATCTGAGTAGAGAAGATAGATTTACCTTTAAACTCAGAGTTAACTTCTGTTTGGTTCTTTAGGAACTCTGTGAAAATTACATTTTTAGTAAATGAGACATCCTTAATAATATTACCATCTTCAGCAATTATATCATCTCCATTACCAAGGTGACCAACTTTTGAACCTGATTCAAAAAGTACATAGTCCATGTTTTCAGCTATCATTTTCTCATTCAAATCATAAAGAGGTGTACCTTTTTTAGCAACACCTGGTATAATTGGAGCAAGAGAAAATTTATGGAAAGATACAAGTGGTAAACCTGTTGTTTCTATAGCACCACAATATTGTAACTTATAAGGTGGGAAGTAATGAATTATATCTTCTACTGATACTTCTTCTCCTTTAGCTAGTTTTTTATATAACTCATCTTGTTCTGGTAACCAGTTACCTTCAAGTTCTTTTAAAATTCTATATGTTTCAAAACTGATGTGACCTTGACCATCACCAATCTTCATTCCTTTATATTCTTTTAAAGCTGTTTTTGCTAAGTCTTCTGCCTTAGCTTTATCACCAAATCTTTTTGTGTATTCTTTTACAAGAGCATCATAGTATTCATCATAGTATACAGATTTGTCTATAACTCTTTCTCTAATGATACCTGTAGTTAGTGTACCGTCAAATGGTTTTTTATTAGGCTCAAATAACTTAGTCATTTGATTAATAAAACTTCTTGATTTTAAATCAGAAGCAAACCCTAAACCACCAGAACCAAAACCAGCATTACGTTTATGGAATTCTTCTTTAGCATGATTATATAATGCTAAATCTCCATAACCAAGAATACTTGTCTCAAACTTATGTATCCATGAATTATAAGCATATGCTTTCATTAATGTTGTGTCAGACTCATCTACAGTAAGTTCAACACCTTTATCTTCTATACGGGATCTTAATGTTGGGTCAATAAACTTAGTTTTATTAAGTCTATCTGTTAAGTCTTTTGTTAATTCATTAAAATACTTAGCTACATCTTTTCTAATTTCTAATGCAAGAGTAGTGTCTTCTTCATAAATATCTGAAAAATCAAAGTCAGTATTTTTAGTTGCAATTGCTTTATCTACTATAGCATAGATTTTTTTCTGAGTATCTTTTGATAATACATCCTCAAATGCTGAAAGTGCTTGACCGGACATAACAATCTCACCTGTTTTTCTTTTTACCGGTCTTGTATAACCTGTAAATTCAGAATATTTATCTACATCAGAACCAAATCTAAAAATTCTATTTACTTCTCCAGCTAAGTATCCAGATAAAATATCAAATGAATAATCTTCACCAGAATTAGTTGTAGGTAAAAACTTCTCTATGTCAACATATAAATTCTTAGCAGCTTTATTACCATAAGTATTGATACCATTTTTCATTACAATACCTTGTGACATTTGTTTAGAAGCATGTCTCATGAACTCTTCTACACCATTCATCAACATAGTATGTATCTCTTGTAAATACTTACTTGTAGCATCCATTGATGCTGTAGAGATACCTGTTGATTTATCAGTATTTTTATCAATCAATTGTGTTCCAGCTACATTTTGAATAACAAGTTTGTTATCTTTTTTACCACCTGGATTAGTTACATCAGATAGACTGTTAAACAATGATTTTAAAAGTACTGAATGTTCAGTATAAGTATTGTTGTCATATGCTAAGTATCTCATATGTCTGAACAAACCATTTGGATCTGCTTCAGGATTTGTTAATTGTTGCCATGACTCAGCATGATTTAAGGAAGTCATTATTCTTGTAAAAGTATTATCCAAGAAATGCTCCCATACTCTATTTCCTTCAGGGCTAATTGCACTAAAGTTAGAATACTTATCAGAAAATCTTACTTGGATATTAGCAAGCTCTTTGATTCTTGAAGAAGAGTCAAAAGCTTTACCTTTATCTAAGGAACTAGGTAATGAAGATTTTAAATACTCAATTGGATCTTTAAGAAATTTAGCTTTCTCAGGATCATTTACATTATTAATATGCTCAAGAGTATCATAAATATGCTTGATTCCAAACTTATTAATGAAATTTGGGTCCGCTAACACACTAGCAATTGTTGGATTACTAGTATCCATCATGAGCCCTAAAGCATTTAAGAATGAGACAACATTTTTAGGATTCAAGTTATTCTTGAAATCTTTAACTAATCCATTTAAGTCAAGTACTTTGTTTTCTGAAATGTATTTAGATTTAGATATAGTCTTAAAATTGATCTGCCAGTCTCTTAAAACTTTGCTTCTATCAAAGTCTGTTCTTTGAAGTCTTGCTTCTGCAAGAGTTTCTTTTTGACCTTTTTGAATATTTAAGTTTAACTGTACATATGATAATCTTGGTTTTTTAAGATCCTGCCAGAATTTAGTTTCAATAGTAAATTCACTTTTGTCAGCATAATCTTTTTCTGTTCCATCAGCATTCTTACTTCTGTCTGGTAAGTAAGATAACAACTGTAAAAATTCAGGGTTATCAATTACACCATCTGCAAGTCTTTTATACATTTCCTCCTTATCAAAAGAACCAGCTGTAACTTTTGCAACCTTGCTCCACATTTCTCTCTCATCTAATAACACAGGAAGACCTGTTTGAGGATCTATTTCATACTCAACATTTAATTTTTTTGTACCATCATCATTGGTGGTAATAGTAAATTTATTTCTATCTATTTTGTATATACTAGATAGAATAGTTTTAGTTTCTTGACTGGCAGCTTCTCTTGAAGAGAAAATATTACCACCATCAAGTCTAACAATTCTAGAGTTATCAATATCAGTTGGATCTTCTTCTAACTCAATAAATTTATTTGCTAGTATTTTAAATTTAGAATTTTGTAAATGGAAAGCTACAACACCTTTTTGATCTTTACCATCAATGGTTTGCTTAATGTCTCCAAAATTATCTAGTAGTTTAGCTAAGAATGGCAATTGTGCTAAGTCTTCAGGTTCAATATCTTTACCTTCAGCAGCCCTAGTTGCAAGACTTGTTCTTACAGTATCTAACTTTTCAGATAGTTTCTTTTCTAATAACTGATAAAGGAATTCTCTATTAGTATTAGTTTGTAAAACTTTCACTGGTCCTGATGTTACACCAAACTTTTTATTGTAAGCATCAAAAACTTGTGGAATCATGCTATCTAAATAGTTTACAATTTTTAGTGACTCAGCAGAATCAAAAGGTTCATATTTAGTAGCCACATCTTTTACTGAAGCAATAGCTTTAGCTCTGTTTAATTGAGTAAACATCATGTTATCTGTAGAAGGTTGCATGTTTTGCAATAACTTCGGTCTTTCAGATGCATAATATAAGTTATCAAACAATTCTTTTACTGAAGCAATGTCTCTTGGTCTTGTAGCTAACTCTTGTTTACTTACTTTACCAAAGAGGTTCTGTAGGAACTGGTACATTCTTCTGAATACTTGACCCAAAAATCCTTTAGGAGTATCTTTCTTACCTTTGCTTCTAGCATAATCTCTAAAATCCTCAGCAATATCTTCTTCTATTTCAAAATAAGATTTATTGGCCCACTTTGATTGGCCCTTTAATTCTTCATATAATCTAATCTTTTCAGCTTTTGTTAAGAATAATTGAGAAAATCCGTGCCATGCTTCATGGTATAAATCCACAGCAGTACCACCATCACCTTCATAAAGAATAATACCTGTTCCTGTAAATGTTGCAAATGCATTTGAGTTAACTACTTCAGTAATTCTTTTAAGACTAATTAGATCTTTTGTACTTCCAGGTAAACGCTTTTCTTTTTCTTTATTTTCTTTACTGTATTTATTTAATGGAGAGTTAGCCCACCAATCTTCTGCTTCTGCTTTGTCAGCTTCAGTAGTAAATACTTGATCTAAAATATCTAAATCTTTGCTTCTATTGAAACCAGTAAGCTCATCTGGTGTAATATTTACACTAGGGTTACTTGCTACATTAAGACTAATAAGATCCGGATCAATTATCTCTTCAATTTCTTCTATGGTCTCAACTTTTTTAGTAGCTCTTTTCTTTTGAACAACTTTAGCTTTTTCTTTAACTACAGTTTCAGCAGTAGTATTTTTTTGAACTTGAGTTGTTTTCTTAACTGGACGCTGAGTTTGTGTATCTACGGCAACTGGAAAGAATGCAGAATCATCTTCTGTAAATTCATCAGGAACAGCATATGCTAAATAAGGATTGAATCCTGCAACACTCTTTGCTGAATCAGCTTCATATTGCAAGTATGCAAATGGTAAAACTACAGTTTCAATATAGTTTTTTTCAACCGGTGTAATCTTATTACCTGATATTTCATAATCAGTATAAGTCTTATCAACACCCATGTATTTAGCAGTAAGATTTACATTTGCTCCAATAGAACCTTTATCACCAAACTTAATTGCTTGAGGTAAGTGTTGAGCAATTTTATCTCTTACAGCAGTAGTAAAAATTTCATCTCCTTCAAACTTCTCATTATTGATAGTTAAAGTAAGAGGTCCATTTTTAGCTTTTTCTAAAAAGATATTATTCTGACTTGATTTGCGGGAGTTATTTAAAAATACTTCAAAGTATTCTATTCTTTTATCATCTGATAAAGGAATACCTTTACTAGTAGCTTTACTTGTAATAACATCAGCCACCTTATCAGCAAGTGATTGATTAAAGTTACCTCTTTGAACATTCACAGGCATTTCAATTTCACCAAGAGCTTCTGTATTCTTCTTGATATAAAATTGATAAAATCCTTTATTTCTATCTCTACCTTTAGTAGATATAACTTTAACTTCTTTAATGTCTTCTTTAGTAAGTTTAATTGCTTTATTTAACTCTGCATTGATTTGTTTAGCTTTTGCTCTACTAACAATACCAAAACTACCACCAGTGATTTGAGTAACATATGAAGCATTGTTATCTATAACATCCTTACGCATGTTATATACACCATTCATTGCTTTAGTTTGTTCTTTAAGAACTGTACCGGATGCTAAACCTAATCTTTCAGCAATCTTACTAGCAGCAACTAAGGTGTTCTTATACATCTTACCAGCTTTATGATAAATTGTGTAGAAAGCAGGTTTATTTTTGTTAAATGTATCTTCTAACAAATAAGGTTTTCTTATAAACTGATAAACAACAATACCATTTTCTTCATCAGTTATGTTACCATTTTTATCAAAATATATATAATTACCATCAGCATCAGTAATAACTGCAAGAACTCCTCTATATGATTTTGCAGTTTCAGATTTATCTTTAGATAGTTTATATTTATCTTCAAGACTTTCTGAAAGCATCATTTTTAAAAACACTTCTGTATCATCAATCATTGGATTGTCTTGCTCAGCAGGTTTTTCTTTGACACTCTTTACAATTTTTTTAATTACTGTTTCAAAAACTTTTTTGTCTTCTGATGTTATATCCTCTTCTTCCTGTGTTTCTTTTTTAGAAGGATCTTTTTGGTCAGTAAACTGAAATGTTGTGACATTAGGAAACTCAATTTTTGCTTTGTCTCTTGCTTTTTCTAATTCAGAATTCTCAGGATCAGTAATTTCTAAGTTATCTAATTGAAAGTTTTGATGTTCTAATTCATCTTTTACTTCTTTTTTAGATTTTCTTCTTATAGGTTTAGTAACATATTTCTTAACATTCTTAATGTCATTAAATTCTGCTCTCAACTTCATTATATCTGAAGGATTAAAATCAGTTTTAGCTAATATGTTATTTATTTCATCATCACCCTGAACAAAATGTATAGTAAGAGGAATGATTTGAGCATACTGTAAAGCTTTTTCTTCACCGGCTGCTTTCTCAATTCTTTGATATATATCTTTTATATATGCCTTTAAATCAAAACTTTCTGAAGGTTTAAGTCCAGAAAGTTTTTTATATGTTATTTTTCTTAAATCTGAAAGCTGAGTTTCATTTAGTGAACAAATCATTATAAACAAGTTTTTGAGTTATCTTCTAAGTTTTTGAATAAATCATCTTCATTTGATTCTTTTGCTTCTTTATAATCAGAAGCTTCAGTTTCTTTATTTTCAAAGAATGTTTTAGCATCAGTTTTAGTTTGTTCTGAGGCATCAATAGTTTCTTGAGAAGGTTTTACAGTTTCCGGCATTACAGTTTCATTAGTAGGTTTAACAAAATTATTTTCAAGCTCATCTTCAGTTACTTCTTGAGTAACATCTCCGTACTTTAATATAACAGAATTTTTATTAACTTTTACTATTTGTACAGGAGAATCTTGATTTGTAAAGTTACCAATATCTTGTAATATATCCCCCTTTTTCAAAGAAGCAATGTTCACTTTTTCTTTTAATTCAAGAGATCTGTTTTCAAAAGCAATCTCAATTTTATCAAGTTTTAATTTATTATTTTTTCTATTTTTAATTAACTCTATCTTTTTAAGATATAATGCTTTTAAGTCAGTAATATCAGCAAAAGCTTCAGTTGCTGCATTAACACCGGATTCTTCTGGTAATAAATTATCAAGTTCTTCTGAGGAAGAATTGACTATTTTTTTGAGTTCAGGGATTGAGATTTCTTTCTCTTGTCCTCCGCTTGTTTCTCCAGAAACAGTCTTTGTTTGTCCTCCGGTAGGGCTTTGAATCTCAGGTACACTAGTCCCGGATTGTACTTCTGACTCTGGTCCGAAGATTTCACTAAGTTCTTTTTCATATGGTTGTTCTTTAGCAATTCTGTTTTTAGCAGTTAAGTTAATTAAATTTAATTGATTGGTTAATTCATTTAATGCATTAATTTGTCTGTCAACAGCATCAAATCCTAAAGCATTATTTTCTACCATTAACATATTTTGATATGCTAACAGGTTCACTATTGTTTCATCAATCCAATTTTTAATTTTAGCAAGCTCTTTACCCTTTCCTTTAAATTCTGATATACCTTTTGCAAACAATACATTTAGCTCTTCAGGGAAGTTTTTCTCTAAGATAGTATCTAGTTCTTTTTCTACTTTAGGGGAAGCCTCGGAAAAAGAAGCTATTTGCTTTAATTCTTTTTGTGTATCAGCTGCGGTTTTACTTGCTCTGTTTTTTTGGAACTGGTTAGGTAATCTGTTTAATGCAAATATTACATCATTGCTATTACCACCTAATACAAATACTTTATCATCAGTAGATAATTTATTTCTTTGTTCTTGTAGTTCTTTTATTCTAGCTTGAGCTTTACCTATTCTTCTAATAAATGATGCTTGAGAAAGTGTATTGATTGTTTGTTTAAGTTTTTTAATTTTATTACTTATTCCAACAAAGTCAGAACCATCATTTCTTTTTTGTTTTTCCAAATTTGCAATTTCATCATTAAGACTTTCAATTTCTGCCTTAGCAGCTTGCATTCTTTGTCTTTCAGAATTTACTTTTTTTGTTAAAGCAGAAATTGATTGGTCAAGCTCATCTCTTTTTGCATCATTTTTAAAATAAACAAGTTGGGTTATCTCACCTAAAGCATTCCTTCCTACAGTATATCTTACTCCATTTATAATTGCAATGTCTTCATTACCATTTTCAAACTTAGCATCTATAACAGTTCCTTTGATAATAGAAATTTGACCAATATTTTCAATTGGTGTTATTAAAGCTAAACCTGCATTAGTTAATTCAACACTACCATCAGTAATGTTTTTATTTTTTGAAAGAAGCGGATATATTTCTTTACCTTTTTGAGTCTTTTGTAAGTCCTCAATTTTTTTCTTGATTTCAGCAGCTAATTCAGGATCTCCAAATTCCCCTTCAGCAAGAGCCAAATCAGCAATTAGTCCTGTTTCTTCATTTCCTATTAAAGCTTCAGACATAGATTGTTCAAAACCTAAATCAACTTCTACACCATAGGTTCCATCATCTTGTAAAATTAAAGTACCAATCTTACCATTGTAAATCACTTGCTTACCTACATTATCTTTAAGTAATACTTTAGATGTATCAGAAGCATTTATTTGTAAACTTGGTTCAACTTTTACACCTTCTTCACCCGAAGTTTCTATCTCTGCAGCAATTGCTGGTGTAGACAAAGTTATACCTTCAGCTTCTACATCAGGTAAGTATTCAAGTTCAAGTGTATTAAATAACTTAGCTGTGTTTGGAACTAATGGTTCTAATGGTTTATCTTTATATTTTTCACCACCAACAGTTACTTCAGTAACATATGAAGAAGCATTCTTATCCAATCTAATTCTCATTGGGAATAATGCAATCTTTGGAGTAACACCTGTCATATTGTGATACAAGTTTCTATAAATAGAAAGCTGAGCTCTATATGCAACATTCTTCCAGCTGGTTGGATTATTAAAACCATTCCAAGATGTAGATGTTTTAATGTCTACAATCATGATCTCACCTTTAGTATTAATCAATACTAAATCTGTTTCACCAGAAACACCATTCTCTAATAAACTTTTATCAAATAGTTTAACATTATTAGTAAGTGGTAAATAACCTTTTGAATCTAAATCAGCTCTGAATCTTGTTACAATACCTCTTTCACCAAACATTTGGTTAAAAGCAGATTCACTCATGATGTCTGAAATTTTAGTTTCTTTACCGTCAATTTCTACAGTGTCACTATATTTAAATGAAGCCCAGGTGCCTGTAGCAGCATCAATAGTAAAGAACTTTCTTGTAGCAGCATCTAGATTAGTACCAGCTTGAGCATTATTTGAAAATGATTCTTTTTCAATTAATTTTTTAAAGTTTTCTTCTGTTGTATCTTTTTCTAATGCAGCTCTAATTCTAGCTTTCTTTTGCTCATTATTAAACTGTTTATAGTTTGTTCTTGCAAGTTCAGTAAATAGTTTCCATGCTTTATCAAATGCATCTACATCACCTTTTTTAACTGCAAGATTATATTCAGAAAAGAATGCTTTTACAATCTCTTCTACATACTCATTATCATAACCTGGTTTTTTTGTACCCGGTACTTTAGAAGCAATAGAATCAGAAATTGTTGTTGCTCTAGTAGTAAGTTTGCTATCCGGATCATCTGCAAACTTTCTACCTATCTTGTTACCATCTTCATCAAATACATCAACTAATTCATCTTGTCTAGCTGCAACACCTTTCTTAAAACTTTCTAATACTTTTTCTGCTAAACTTACTGGTTGTAATGAGCCTTGTCTGTACTGTAGGAATGTTTTAAGTTTATCAATGTCTTCTCCTATTTCTTTAAGATCTTGTTCTGTAAGTTTTATTTCTTTATCTACCTGACCATTTTTATAAGTAGTGTAGATTTTAGTTTTAACTGCATTCTCTAGTTTGTCTATGATTGCATTTAAATTACTTATAGGAATTGTTGCTTCTATCTTTAAATTCTTAGCAATTCTAGAAGTTAAAACAGGAGGTTCTTTCAAAGCTTTAGCTCTAGCTTCACCTTCTTCTCTAACTTTCTTATTGTATTCATTTAATAAAGATGCACCATCAGAACTTTCTAACCAGTTCTGTCTTAAATTAGAATATTTAATTACATCAGTATCTTGCAAGCTTGCTGGATCTATATCAATAGACTCTAAATAAGCATCAAATTTTTCATTAACTTGATTTTGCAAATCTTGAGGATAAGCATCATAACCTATTTGTGCAGTAAAATCTTCTTGAGTTACTCTGTCTATGCCTTTTTCTTTAAACTCTGTTTCTAAATCAGCTTCAAACTTATCATATCTAGTGTTTATAGCACCAATTCTTTCTTCATTAACTTTGAAAGATTTAGTATCACTAACACCAATTATCTCTAAAGGATTTTGTTTAAGAATATTATTTTGTTTTTCAATTTTTTGAGCAAGTAGTGTAGGAGATTTTTCAGTTAAAGCATATATGATATCAATTGTTCTATCAATAATACCAGGTTCAGAATCAGCATTAGGTCTTTTAAATTGACGGGATGCAATAGCATTAATAACAGCACCATCTGTTTCTTCTTCTATTAATTGTAGTTCTTCTGCTGATAATAATTCATCAGCAAGTTCTGTAATTTTATTTGAATCTACAGGATCATTACCAATTACTTCTAATAAAGTTTGAAGCTTAGTAATTTTTTCAGAAGCAAGTTTTTGATCCTCTTCTAATTGTTTATTTTTATTATAAGCTTCTTGATTTTGAGCATATGCATCTTGTAATCCAACTCCTGTTTCATCTTTAAATGCTTGTTCAAAATCTTCATTAGCTTTATTTAATTCAGTAGATCTTTGTTGTTTTAATTCAGATAATCTATCTTCATATTTTTGTTGCAAGGTTGCAGGATCACCAGCTGCTCTTTGTTCAGATAGTTGAGCTGCTATTTGAAATAAATAAGCATACTCTTCATATAAAACACTATCTTGATTTATAATCATTTCTTTAGTTGTGTCTATAAAATAAGATGGTAAATAATTTGGATTATTACACCATTCAGCAAACTCATCTAAATCAACAAATATACCTTTAGAAGCTAAAGTATTTAATACTTCATTTTTTTCTACATCAGAGATTTCTTTATTTACAATTTCTTTATAATATTCTTTTCTGTTATTATAAAGATCTTTCATCCAAGTGAAGTTTTTATTTAAATGATCATAAAAACCTTGAGGATCAGCCAACATGTTAACATATTTAGCCATTGCTGTGTTCTCATGTCTTAACAAATGAATGTCAAACAAAGAACCAAAAAGATCATCAATACCTCCATTATTGTCAAGCTCAGCTCTTAATTTTGCTTTTACTTGATCTACATCATCAAAAGATCCATCTTCTTTATTATTGATAGCTATAGCTTCAAGTACATCTTGAAAACTATCTAAATAATCTGTTACTCTTGAGTCACTAACATCACCATTTTCTTTAATGTTATTTAAAACTTCCATAAGATTTGCACCTGTAATATTTTCTTGGGCAGTATGAAATGTATTTAATGCATTAAGTAATGTTCTTTTTCTATTGATTTCTTCAGCCAGTCTAGGATCATTTGTAGAAGCTGCAGAATCAATTTCTTCCATAAGGTAATTGATCTGAGCACTTAATTTATTAGCGTCAGATAAAATACTAAAATTACTAAAAGCACTATTTGTTAATGATTTAATTTTATTAGCCGAACCATATAACTTTTGTAGTCTGTTTAGTCCATCATCAAAACTGTTCTGTAGGAACACAAAGCTGTTTATTGATTCCAAATATGCTTGGTTATATATTTGTGCTACTTGATATTCTGGTGAACCTTCTTTATAGTTATTTAAATCAACAAAGTCTTTGAACTTATCTCTTGCATAATTAAATCTTGCTTCAGTTACTTTTGCAGAATTAATTGCTTTATCAATATTTTGTAAAGCTTTCTCTCCTTGTCCTTGTTCTAATGACCATGCTTCTTCTAGTTCTTCAGGAGACAATGTTTTGTAATCACCAAGATTTTTAACAAACATATCAAAAGTTCCTGTTCTTAAAGCTGTAAGTACTGAACTTTGAAAAGCCTGGAATTCTAAATCTTTAGCATCTTTCTTAGTAACATTATCTGGATTATCTACAGTTTTAGCTACTAACATTTGTGTAGAGTAATTACTCATTCTAGGATCAAAGAAATACTTAGCATTTTGATGCATGTTATTCAAAGAATTAACAATGTTATCTGCTTGTGCTGATTTTTCTTTTACATACTGATCATATACACCTTTATCTTTGAACATTCTGCTGAAGTTCTTAGTACCAAACTTAAATAATTTACTTGGTCCTTCTAATAAACCCCCCATTAAGAAACCAGATGCAAATGTTTCTGCACCTTGTTCATTCATTTGTTTACCAAGTCCATCTAATAAAGCTCCAATACTATACATATATCCTGATGAAGCTTTGCTATAATAACCATCAACAAATTGTTTTTCTGTTGCTGAAGCTAAAACTTCCTGACCAATTTCCTGAGCACCTTCAACAAGATTTTTCTTAAAATAATTTAATGCTCCTGCACCAAGTTTTTTTGGATCTTTTAAAGCTTTAAGAGAATTTTTTAAAGATATTGCTTCTTTAGAATAATAAGATTTTGCAACATCATCTGCTGGATTAAATACTAGTTGAAATTCTTTTCCAACTTCTCCTACTACTTTTCCAAAATTAAATCTAGGTGCACCTTTTAAAAAACTAGCTCTTGTAATAGAAGGAAAAGCAATCTTGTTTGAATTAAATACTAATCCTGTATTCCATATTGTATTTTTAAACCCAGCTTTTTTAGCTTGCTTCATCATTTCTACTTGTTGTTCAGAAGATGGAGCTTGACCAAATTTAGCATAGTGGTCATTATACAATTTATCATAAACAGATTTCTGAGCAAAACCTCCTTCCAATCTACCTTCAGATAATGCTAAGTTTACACCCATTATATCATGCCAAAATGCACCAGCAGTTTTAGATACCTTAGCTAATCTAGTTATGTCATCAACTCCTTTTAAAGATTTGTATGCATCATATGTATTCTCTAATGGATTTAAAAATTTAGCGGTCCCTTTTACAGCTGATGTAAAAAAGTTCTTAGCAGCATTTATGTTTTTTAATTCATTAACAGCAGTACTAATTTTACCAATATTTTTAACTGATTGAAAAAGTGCACTAGGAATTTTTGCAAATGCCTCTAACCCTTTTATAGCACCACCTATAAGAGCACCAGGACCAGCACCAGCACCTCCACCACCTACAGCTCCAACAGTAGCACCAATCATCATACCCTCTGCAGCACCTTCTAATAAAATACCTGCGGAGTATGAAACAGAGTTTAGTAAGTTTGTAGTAAATCCACCTACACCACCTTTACTAGAGTAACCTATAGCATTGTAATACTCATAATCTTTTGCTTCTTGTCTACTTGCATCAAGATCACCCCCAAAACCACTTGCATATGAATTTAAAGGAGACATAAAACCAAGTCCTACCATAGGTAAGGCTGCATTTACAGCCCATCTTTTCATATCATCAAATGTATTTGTCTGTTGGTTATATACAGCTTCATTATCAATATGTGGATCAAAACCTATTTTGTTAAATGTCTCTTGACCATAAGCTTTATATCTTGCTCTAAAAGAAGGTCCTGATGGACTATTATCATAAGCATATACATTACCATATTCATTCTTATCTTGAAGTGCAGCATCACTTTGCGTAATAGAATTTGCAATACCATTCATGAAATCTCTAGAACTACTAGTATTCTTCATAGGTGTATTTGGAGATACACCTGATATAGCTTGTCTAGTATCAATTATTTTACTTGTATTAGATAATTTATTAATATCTAAATCATTCATGTTTGGAACATTTGTATTATTTGCCATTAGTCTACTATTTTATATCCAGTATTTTTAGGAGCTCTACCAAATTTATCTTGAAAAGCTTTTACAGCTTTTTCATTATTTGAATTGTGATATTTATTAAAATCATCTTTAAGTCTTGCATTTGCATTTGCAATCCCCACCATAATTTTTGACATTGCAACATCTATATTTTTACCATATCCTTGAGAAATACCAGATGGTTTTGATTCATAGTATTCACCATTTTCATCTACTGCTCTTAAAATTGTAGTATAGTTATAGTTGCCAGTAACATTATCTCTTTCTATAAGAACTTTGTGTCCATAAACAGGATCTATATACTGTATTTTTTTACCAGTATTTAATATTGCTTCTGTAGGAGTAGTTCTGTTAGATTGAAATAAACTATTTTTCCATTTACTTGTTGGTGCAATATAAGTAATACCATTTGCTTTAATATCTTTAATTGTTTGAGCATCATTTGTTTTATCAAAATATTTTTCAATAAGTTCATTAGGTATATTTTTAACTTTCATTGCTCCTAGATCAGAACTTTCAGCACCAATTTGAGATTGAATAAGTGTAAATATAGTTGGGTTACCTTTTTGACTTTTGTTTTTTGCCATTGCTGCTAAATCAACTAACATATTTTTTAAATTGTTATTTAAGTTAATATCAACTTCTGCTTCTGGGTCATATCTATTACCCTTTAATGAAACCATGTAGCTATTTTTATCAGCTTGATTAAAATTAATTTTTCTTACATCATTTAGAAATTGATTAAAGTAAATTAAGTTATCATCCTTTCTAGCTAAGTTTACTTCAACAGATGTAGGTGTAGCACCTTGTGATGTTTTACCACCTACGCCACTTTCTGTAGATGGTATATAAGATAATAAACCTATTTTATGATTAGGCTCATAAACTATATCTTCATATGTTTCATTCATATCCCCTAATAAATCAGCATTAGAAAAATTTTTAATTGCTTTACCCGCCTTATACATATTAGTTGGATTAGGTGAAACTGAAGCACCTATTATGTTAGGTATGTTTGCAATAAGCTGACCAGTTCTAGAAAAGAATCCTGGAGTTTTTACTTGTTTACCTGTTCTTTTTTCATAACTATCAAGTGTATTGTCAATCATGTCACTAAATTCATCATCTTCCCATGCTTTACCAGTAACATATTTTTTAAGATACTGATTAATAATAGTATATCTTAATGCCTTATCTTCAATACCTCTAGCTTCTAATTTTGTACTTAAAGAATTAGCAATTCTAGTTTCATTAGCTTTTTTAATTTGTAAATGTGATGTATAATATGTTTGCATTTGATCAAGTTTATAACTAGAAATTGCATAGTTTGTATTATATTCATTTCCCCATTTTGTTCCATTATGTTTTAATGCCCATTTATCCATTCTTTTTTTGTAATCAAAAATTTTAGCATTAACGGTAAGATCTCTAACAAGTTTTTGTCTACTTTCAGAACCACCATCATATTGATTTTTAATTTTATCCCATATTTTTTGACCTCCTGCACGATCTGTACAAAACAAATATGATAAGTCACTTGCAGAAACTTCTTTATTACCAATTCCTGTTTTAATAGTATTAATCCAAGTATCTATGTAACCAGTTGATAGATTATCAACATGTTCTAAAAATAGTTTTTTATTATATTTAATTGTATTTGTATAACGGTCTTCTGTATTACCAGTTTCTCCTTTTTCACCTTCCTCTAATCTTTGAGGAGAAGCTACTACATCAATCACATTTCCTGTTTCAGGATCTATTTCAGCAAAACCATTATCTAATTTCCATTTGTTAAGTTCATCATCAGAAGTAGCTTGTATTTTAGCTGCAGCTCTCATATCAGCTCTTCTATTATTTTCTCTATCTCTAGCCATTGCATTCTGATTCCTAACAGTCTCAAGACCTAGAGGACTTATCTCTTTCTTGTAGATCATATCATTTTTAGAATAAGCATCAGCTGCAG
>Ga0214919_10001001_pt1 | contig 47649 bp, 36 predicted proteins | sample LL1503_MetaG_FD_177994 | JGI IMG/M metagenome (GOLD analysis project Ga0214919, IMG submission 177994) | Freshwater microbial communities from Lake Lanier, Atlanta, Georgia, United States - LL-1503 | ecosystem: Environmental > Aquatic > Freshwater > Lake | place: USA: Georgia | collected...
TCACTCCGCCACCGAGACGCTGGATGCACTGACCGCCGAAGACTTCGAATTCGACGTCACCGAGGACGCCGGTGCCGCAGAGGCCGCCGAACTGGTTTCAGAGGTCGAAGACGCGCCCGTGGTGCGCTTCTTGCAGAAGATGCTGATCGACGCGATCAACATGCGCGCTTCCGACCTGCACTTCGAGCCCTACGAGTACAGCTACCGGGTGCGGTTCCGGGTCGACGGCGAGTTGCGCGAGATCACGCAGCCGCCCATCGCGATCAAAGAGAAGCTCGCGTCGCGGATCAAGGTCATCAGCCGGCTCGACATCTCGGAAAAGCGCGTGCCGCAGGACGGCCGCATGAGGATGAAGTTCGGCGCCAAGGCGATCGACTTTCGAGTCTCCACACTGCCCACGCTGTTCGGCGAGAAGATCGTGATCCGGATTCTCGACCCGTCATCGGCCAAGGTCGGCATCGAGGCCCTGGGTTACGAGAGAGCCGAGAAAGAGCGGCTGATGGCCGCCATCACGCGGCCCTACGGCATGGTCCTGGTCACCGGCCCGACGGGTTCAGGCAAGACGGTATCGCTCTACAGCTGCCTAAACATCCTGAACCAGCCCGGCGTCAACATCTCCACCGTCGAAGACCCGGCCGAAATCAATCTGCCCGGCGTCAACCAGGTCAATGTCAACGAGCGCGCCGGCATGACCTTCTCGGTCGCGCTCAAATCATTTCTGCGCCAAGACCCCGACATCATCATGGTCGGCGAGATCCGTGATCTCGAGACCGCAGACATCGCGATCAAGGCCGCCCAGACCGGCCACATGGTAATGAGCACCTTGCACACCAACGATGCGCCAACCACGCTGACGCGCCTGCTGAACATGGGCGTGGCACCGTTCAACATCGCCTCCAGCGTGATCCTGATCACCGCCCAACGCCTGGCGCGCAGGCTGTGCGAGAACTGCAAGACCCCGGCCGACTACCCACGCGAAGCCATGCTGCGCGCCGGCTTCGCGCCCGAAGACCTGGACGGCGCCTGGAAGCCGTTTCGTGCGGTCGGCTGTGCGGCTTGCAACAACGGGTTCAAGGGACGAGTCGGGCTGTATCAGGTGATGCCGATCACTGCCGCGTTGCAGCGAATCATCCTGACCGAAGGCACGGCGATGGACATTGCAGACCAGGCAAGAACTGACGGCGTGCGCGACTTGCGTCAATCGGGTCTGGTCAAGGTAAGGGCCGGCGTCACATCGCTCGAAGAGGTGATCGCCGTCACCAACCTGTGAAACACTTGTTGAAATCGTCGCGCAGTGCCTGATTCAGGCGCCGTGCCGCGCAAGCCCCGGAGCAAGCATGGCGACCGCCGCAAGAAACATCAAAGAACTGGTCTTCGAATGGGAAGGTCGGGACAAGAACGGCAAGATTTTGCGCGGCGAAATCCGCGCTGGTGGCGAGGCCGCCGTCAGCGCCAGCCTGAGGCGCCAAGGCATCCTGCTGACCAAGGTCAAAAAGCGCCGAACCAGTGGCGGCAGCGCCGTGAAGCCGCGCGACATCGCGCTGTTCACACGCCAACTCGCTACGATGATGAAAGCCGGTGTACCGCTGCTGCAGTCCTTTGACATCGTCGGCCGCGGCGCCACCAACCCTAGACTGACCCAATTGCTGGGCAACATCCGGTCCGATGTTGAGACTGGTACCAGTCTGTCGGCAGCGTTCCGCAAGCACCCGATGCAGTTCGATGCGCTGTACTGCAACCTGATCGAGGCGGGCGAGACCGGCGGCATCCTGGAAGCGCTGCTCGAACGCCTGGCGATTTACCAGGAGAAGACACTGGCGCTGAAAAGCAAGATCAAGGCAGCGCTGATGTACCCGGTCGCGGTGCTGGTGGTGGCATTCGTGGTGGTGGTGGTCATCATGGTCAAGGTGATCCCAGCCTTCAAGGAGGTGTTCAGCTCCTTCGGCGCCGACCTGCCTGCACCCACGCTGCTGGTGATCGCGATGTCGGAGTTCTTCGTCGCCACCTGGCCCTTCATTTTTGGTGGACTGATAGGCGGCGGCTACCTGTTCATGCAGAGTTGGCGGCGGTCAGAAAAAATGCAGATGGTGATGGACCGCCTGCTGCTACGCCTGCCGATATTCGGTGTATTGATCAACAAATCGGTGGTCGCGCGCTGGACCCGCACACTGTCGACGATGTTCGCCGCCGGAGTCCCGCTGGTCGAGGCGCTCGACTCAGTGGGTGGTGCGGCGGGCAATGCGGTCTACGCGCAGGCCACCCGGATGATCCAGCGCGATGTGTCGACCGGCAGTGCCTTGACCACGGCGATGCAGGGCACCGGCGTTTTTCCAAACATGGTGATCCAGATGTCGTCGATCGGCGAGGAATCGGGCGCGCTAGACCATATGCTGGCCAAGGCGGCCGAGTTCTACGAAGAGGAGGTCGATGACATGGTCAAGGGTTTGTCAAGCCTGATGGAGCCGATCATCATCGTGATCCTGGGCACCATCATCGGCGGCATCGTCGTCGCGATGTATCTGCCGATCTTCAAGATCGGCTCGGTGGTCTGAATGGCGATGACGACAGACCCCAGTCTCATGCAATGGCTGCTGTCGCCCTGGGTGTTCGGCTTGCTGGGCCTGGTGATCGGCAGCTTTCTCAACGTGGTGATACATCGCCTGCCACCGATGCTGGAGCGCGAATGGCTGGGCGATGTCGCGGGCTATCTGCAGGACGATGCCGCGATGGACCGGGTGTTGGGTTGCGGCGCACCGCGATGCGCCGAACTCGCGGGCCAAGGCCGGTCGCTGGCCAGCGAGTTGGCGCAACTGCCAGCGTTGAGCCTGTCGCGGCCTCGCTCGCGATGCCCGCATTGCGGCCATCAACTCGCCTGGCACGAGAACATCCCGCTGATCGGGTGGCTGCGCCTGGGCGGCAAATGCGCGGCCTGCGGCAAACGGATCTCGCTGCGCTATCCATTGGTCGAAGCCCTCACCGGGGCGCTGTTCGCCGCAGCAGCGATGCTGGCCGGCCCGACTTGCGGCACGGTGGTGTACTGCGTGGCACTGTCCTTGCTGGTAGCCGCCGCCTTCATCGACCTCGACACGACGCTGCTGCCCGATGACCTGACGCTGCCCTTGGTCGGTCTGGGACTGGCTGCAGCCTGGCTGCAGTGGACACCGGTGACACTGGTCGATTCCGCGCTGGGCGCGATGTTCGGCTATGGGTCGCTGTGGGCCGTGGCGTTCTGCTACAAACTGCTGCGTGGCATGCAAGGCATGGCCGAGGGCGACTTTAAACTGCTGGCTGGCCTGGGTGCACTGCTGGGCTGGCAGGCGCTGCCCTCGATCATCCTGCTGTCGTCGGCGGTCGGCGCTGTGGTGGGCATCTTCATGATCGTCGCCCGCGGCCATGGCCGCAATGCGCCCATCCCTTTCGGCCCGTTCCTGGCTGGCGGTGGCATGGCAGCGCTGTTTTTTGGCACCCAACTCAACAGAATGTGGCCCGGGCTATGAACAACATTCCAGCAGCGGCCCGTGCGGTCGGCCTGACCGGCGGTATCGGTAGCGGCAAGAGCACGGTCGCTGCGCTGCTGGTGGCACACGGCGCGGCGCTGGTCGACACCGATGCCATCGCCCACAGCCTGACGGCGCCTTTCGGTCCCGCGATGCCGGCGCTGCGCCAGCGCTTCGGCGAAGAGGTGGCAGGCGCCGACGGTGCGCTGGACCGGGCGCGGATGCGCCAACTGGTGTTTGCCGACGCAAAGGCCAAGCAGGCGCTGGAAAAAATCCTGCATCCGATGATTGGCGACGAGGCCATGCGTCAGGCCACCCTGGCACATGCACGGGGCGCGGTGGTCGTGTTCGACGTCCCCTTGCTCACAGCGGCCAGCCCCTGGCGCCATCGCTGCGAACGCATCCTGGTGGTCGACTGCAGCGCCCAGACCCAGGTGCAGCGCGTGATGGCGCGCTCAGGCTGGTCGTCGGACCAAGTCGAGCGCGTGATCGCGCAACAGGCCAGCCGCGAAGCCCGGCGCGCCATCGCCGATGCGGTGATCTTCAACGACGGTCTGACGCCCGAGGCGCTGGCCGAAGAGCTAGCCTCGCTGTGGGCGATCTGGGCAATGGGCTGATGGCAGACCAGTTCCCAGGCCTGTTCCCAGGCCTCAGGCCGGCCTGAAGCCAGTCCGACTCGGCCGCTGTGAAACAATCAAGCCACAGCCTGCGGCCCGATGCAGTGGACGCCTGACGAGAGAGCGCGCCTTGGTCTTATACGAGCACCCATTCAACGAGAGCGTCCGCACCATGCTGCGGCTCGAACATCTGTTCGACAGGCTCGACCAGTTGGTGCCCCGCGACACCGCGGTCGACCACCATTTCGCACTGGTGACGATGTTCGAGATCTTCGACCTCGCCTCGCGCGCCGAACTCAAGCCCGACCTGCTCAAAGAACTCGAGCGCCACAAAGCGCTGTTCACTGCCTATCGCAGCAACCCACAGGTGTCGCAGGCCGCGCTCGACGCAGTGATCGAGCGCATCGACCATGCGGTCACCGGCCTGAACCAGCAGCAGGGCAAGGCGGGTCAGTCGCTGGCCGGCCATGAGTGGCTTGCCAGTGTGCGAAGCCGCATCAGCATCCCGGCCGGAACCTGTGGCTTCGATCTGCCGGCTTACCACGCCTGGCAGCAACGCCTGCCGGCCCGGCGCAGTGCCGACCTGAAGACCTGGCTTGACACGCTGGCGCCACTGGCCGAAGCGCTGCACACCCTGCTGCAACTGCTGCGCGACACCGGCGTGCCACACAAGGTGATGAGCAACGGCGGGCAGTTCCAGCAAAGCCTGCCTGCCGGGCGAACCTACCAATTGCTGAGGTTGCGCATCGACGGTGGCGACGAACTGGTGCCCGAGATCACCGGGCACCGGCTGATGGTGTCAGTGCGGCTGATGCGGACCGACGCCGAGGGGCGCTTGCGGCCAGAAGCTGTCGACATGGCGTTCGAGCTGACACTTTGCACGTGACCGAGTCGGTGCAGCCCGAAGCGCGCCGTGTGCCGTGCCCGACTTGCGGCAGGCCAGCGCTGTTCGCAGCCCAGAACGCCTGGCGCCCCTTCTGCAGCGAGCGCTGCTGCGGCGTCGACTTGGGCGCCTGGGCGAACGAGCGCTACCGGGTCGAGGTCGCGCCAAGCCCCGAGGCCGACGACACGCTGCCCGACTGACTGCCGGCAGCGCTGACCCGCATGCGGTGCGGGAACAAGCGCACGCAACAGCGACGGAATTGGCAAGCAAGGCCCGTATCAAAGCTCTTGAAATGTCGGACTTCAGCTCTATAATTGATTGCTAGCACTCGGCGTTGATGAGTGCTAACAACCGAGCCGGCGCCGCCGGGCCTCGGTTTCATGCATGTGATGGGGTGCTGGCGCTTCAGCCGCGTGCCCATTTGACTGAACTCCCAAGGAGATACGAATGAAACTTCGTCCTTTGCACGATCGCGTGATCGTCAAGCGTCTTGAACAAGAAACCAAGACCGCCTCTGGCATCGTCATCCCCGACAACGCCGCCGAAAAGCCCGATCAGGGTGAAGTCTTGGCCGTCGGCCCGGGCAAGCGCAACGACAAGGGCGATTTCATCGTCCTGAACGTTGCGGTCGGCGACCGCGTGCTGTTCGGCAAATACTCGGGCCAGACCGTCAAGGTCGATGGCGATGAGTTGCTGGTCATGCGCGAAGAAGACCTCTTCGCTGTCGTCGCCAAGTAAAGCTGCTGCGCGGCGCGCTGGCGTCGTTGGGCGGTGCTCGGAATCCTCACATAGCGCTGCTATGTTCCGGTTCCTGTGCGCCGTCCGCCTAGCCAGCCCGCCGCTCGCGACGCTTTCCTTGCCGACGACCCGTGCGGCAAGGCAAAGCGCGAAAACCACCCAATACTGAATTCGGAGATTTACACATGGCTGCAAAAGACGTCATTTTTGGCGCTGACGCGCGTCACCGCATGGTCGAAGGCGTGAACATCCTGGCCAATGCGGTCAAGGTCACGCTCGGCCCCAAAGGCCGCAACGTTGTGCTCGAGCGCTCGTTCGGCGCTCCCACCGTCACCAAGGACGGTGTCTCGGTCGCCAAAGAGATCGAACTCAAAGACAAGCTGCAGAACATGGGCGCGCAGATGGTCAAGGAAGTTGCTTCCAAGACCAGCGACATCGCCGGTGACGGCACCACCACCGCCACGGTGCTGGCCCAGTCGATCGTGCGCGAAGGCATGAAGTATGTTGCCGCCGGCATGAACCCGATGGACTTGAAGCGCGGCATCGACAAGGCCGTCATCGCCCTGGTCGCCGAACTGAAGAAGCAGTCCAAGGCCACCACGACGAGCAAGGAAATCGCGCAAGTCGGCACGATCTCGGCCAACAGCGATGAAGAGGTCGGCCGCATCATCGCCGAAGCGATGGACAAGGTTGGCAAGGAAGGCGTCATCACCGTCGAAGACGGCAAGAGCCTGAACAGCGAACTCGACGTCGTCGAAGGCATGCAGTTCGACCGCGGCTACCTGTCGCCTTACTTCATCAACAATCCGGAAAAGCAGTCCGCGATTCTTGACAATCCCTTCGTGCTGCTGTTCGACAAGAAGATCAGCAATATCCGCGACCTGCTGCCCACGCTCGAGCAAGTCGCCAAGGCCGGCCGTCCGCTGCTGATCGTGGCTGAAGAAGTCGAGGGCGAAGCCCTGGCGACGCTGGTGGTCAACACCATCCGTGGCATCCTGAAGGTCGTCGCGGTCAAGGCCCCGGGCTTCGGCGATCGCCGCAAGGCCATGCTCGAAGACATCGCGATCCTGACCGGCGGCAAGGTCATCGCGGAGGAAGTTGGCCTGACGCTTGAGAAGGTCACGCTGGCCGATCTGGGCCAGGCCAAACGCGTTGAAGTGGGCAAGGAAAACACCACGATCATCGATGGCAACGGCGCTGCTGGCGACATCGAAGCGCGCGTCAAACAGATCCGCGTCCAGATCGAAGAAGCCACCAGCGACTACGACCGTGAAAAGCTGCAAGAACGCGTGGCCAAGCTCGCCGGCGGTGTTGCACTGATCAAGGTCGGCGCTGCCACCGAAGTCGAGATGAAGGAAAAGAAAGCCCGCGTCGAAGATGCGCTGCACGCCACGCGTGCCGCCGTCGAAGAAGGCATCGTGGCAGGCGGCGGCGTCGCGCTACTGCGTGCCCGCCAGTCGGCTGGCGCCATCAAGGGCGACAACCACGACCAGGAAGCTGGCATCAAGATCGTGCTGCGCGCTGTTGAACAACCGCTGCGCGAGATCGTTGCCAACGCTGGCGACGAGCCGAGCGTCGTGATCAACAAGGTTCTGGAAGGCAAGGGTAACTACGGTTACAACGCTGCCAACGGCACCTATGGCGACATGATCGACATGGGCATCCTGGACCCGACCAAGGTGACGCGCACTGCACTGCAGAACGCAGCTTCTGTGGCCGGCCTGATGCTGACGACCGAGTGCATGGTCGCCGAAGCGCCGAAGGAAGAGTCGGCCGGCGGCATGGGTGGCGGCATGGGCGGCATGGGTGGCATGGGCGGCATGGGCGGCATGGACATGTGATGTCGTTCAGGGGCGGCCTGGCCGTCCCCGAGCGCGGGGCCATGCACTGACCGGCCTGCCGGTCAGTTCGCGGGTCTTGCCAAGTCCTCACAGGCCACCTTCGGGTGGCCTGTTTCGTTGCGGCAGCCCGCAGCGCCAGGATCAGGTCGAAGCGGGTTCAGCCCCAGGCGCCGAGCCGGGCGATTGCTGCCACTGGCGCAGCGTCAGCGCCGCATCGCCCAGGCCCTGGCGCGACAACGCCGAGAACAGCGACACGCTGATGTCCGACGCGTCGGTGGCCATTTCGGCCAGAGAGGTCTGCGCCTGCGCCAACGCGCGCGACTGCTGGTTGCGGTTGAGCTTGTCGGCCTTGGTCAACAACACCAGCAACTTGACCTCACCGCGACCCACCCGCTCAGACACAAAGTCCAGCAACTGTTGGTCCAACGGCGTGAAACCGTGGCGACAATCGACCATCATCACAATCCCGGCCAGCACATGACGCATCGCCAGGTAGTCAGCCATCACCTGCTGCCAGCGCAGCTTGGCACCGCGTGCCACCGCCGCGTAGCCATAGCCAGGCAGGTCGGCCCATCGGCCATCCGGGGCCTCGGCCGGCCCCAGGTCAAACAAGTTGATGTGCTGGGTGCGGCCAGGTGTCTTCGACGCGAACGCCAGGCGCCGGTGCTGGGCCAAGGTATTGATCGCGGTTGACTTGCCCGCATTGCTGCGGCCGACGAACGCGACCTCGGGCAGATCCGAAGCCGGCAGCTGCGACAACAGGCTGGCCGTGGTGAAGAAGCGGGCGCTTTGCGTCCAGGCCAGGGCCTCGCGCACAGCGGGGTCGGTGGGGATATCGGAGTCGCTGCTCCGTGCGTTGGCGCTTGGATTCATGGAGCATTGTAAAATCGATGGGTTTACCCGATACCAACAAGCTTCTCACCCCATCAACAGGCCGAACACGCCATCCTGCACGCCGCCATCCGGCAGTGCAAAACCGGCGCACAAGGCCCTGTCCATTCCAAGGTTCCCCGACATGAAGTCGCTGCTCGCCCTGTCGCTGTCTGCCCTGATCTCTTGGTCGGCCGGTTCGGCCTTTGCTTCCGAGACCAAGGCGGCTGCCAAGCCCGATCTGGCCAAAGGCCAGGAAAAAGCCACCCAGGTCTGCGCTGCATGCCACACCGCCGATGGCTCGCGCGGCATCCCTGCCAACCCGATCCTGCAGGGCCAGCACGCCGAGTACCTGGTCAAGCAATTGACCGAATTCAAGGCCGGCAAGCGCGTCAACGCGATCATGAGCGGCATGGCCGCAGCGCTGAGCGAGGACGACATGAAGAACGTCGCCGCGTTCTATGCCAGCAAGCAGGCCAAGTCCGGCTTCGCCAAGGACAAGGACCTGGTCTTGCTGGGCGAGAAGATTTACCGCGGTGGCATCGCTGCCAAGCAAGTGCCGGCCTGCGCCGGTTGCCACAGCCCGACCGGTGCCGGCATCCCCGCGCAATACCCACGCCTGGGCGGCCAGCATGCCGACTATGCCGAAGCCCAGCTCAGCGCCTTCCGCGCCGGGAGTCGCGCCAACTCGGCACAGATGACCGCCATCGCGTCCCGCATGAGCGACAAAGAAATCAAGGCCGTCGCCGACTACGTGGCGGGTTTGCGCTGAGTCCTGCGGATTGAAAAAATCTGAGTGCCGCTGATCGATCGCGGCGCTGGATCAAAGGCATTCGATCACGGCGCTGTGACCCTGTTGCCGTCCAGGCGTCTGGCTCTGCGCTAGGCTGAGATCTGCCCGAACTTGGCTGCCACACTGGAGTTCCCATGCCATCAAGCGCCGACCGTGGTTTCGACCACCCTGTGCCATCCGAGATCACGACGCGCGCCAGCTACGAAGGCCGGCGCACTTGGATGAAACGACTGGCAGCTGGCGCCATGGGCAGCGGATTGGCAGCTTGGGCGGCGCGCGACGCGCTGGCGACCGAGGCCACGGCCAAAGCCACGGCGCTGCCAGGCACCAAGAGCAGTGTCGCGGGTGCGCTGACGATGGAAAAATCAACGCCCAAGGCAGACGCCACCAGCTACAACAACTTCTACGAATTTGGCACCGACAAGGCTGATCCGGCGCGCAACGCTCACACGCTCAAGACGCGGCCCTGGACCGTGACGATCGAGGGTGAGGTCAAGAAGCCCAAGGTCTACGGCATCGACGAGTTGCTCAAGCTCAGCCCCATGGAAGAACGCATTTACCGGCTGCGCTGCGTCGAAGGCTGGTCGATGGTGATCCCCTGGGTCGGGTTCTCGCTGGCCGAGTTGATCAAGCAGGTCGAGCCGACCGGCAATGCCAAGTTCATCGAGTTCCACACGCTGGCCGACCCCAAGACCATGCCTTACGTCGGCTCGCGCGTGCTTGACTGGCCTTATGTCGAAGGCCTGCGCATCGACGAGGCGATGCACCCGCTGTCGCTGCTGGCTTTCGGCATGTACGGCGAGGTGCTGCCCAACCAAAACGGCGCGCCGGTGCGGCTGGTGATGCCCTGGAAATACGGCTTCAAGTCGGCCAAGTCCATCGTCAAGATCCGCTTCGTCGAGCAGCAACCCAAGACTGCCTGGGTCAAGGCGGCGGCGCAAGAATACGGCTTCTACTCCAACGTCAACCCCAAGGTCGACCACCCGCGCTGGAGCCAGGCCACCGAGCGCCGTATCGGCGAAGACGGCGTGTTCGCCAAAAAGCGGCCGACGCTGATGTTCAACGGTTACGAGGCGCAAGTCGGGTCGCTCTACACCGGACTGGACTTGTCCAAGAACTTCTGACGCAGCCTGTGCGCCGGACATGAACAAGCTGCTGCTGCATCCTGCGGCCAAGCCCTCGCTGTTCGCGCTGGCGCTGCTGCCCTTGGCGCAGTTGCTGTGGGGCGCGATCGCCAACACCCTGGGTGCGAACCCTGCCGAAGCGCTGATCCGTGGCAGTGGCGACTGGGTGCTGCGCTTTGTCTGCCTGACGCTGGCGATCACACCGCTGCGCGAAGCAACCGGCTGGAGCGCGCTGGCTCGGATGCGCCGGATGACGGGTTTGTTCGCCTTCGGCTACGGCGTGATTCACTTTCTGTGCTACGCCTGGCTCGACATGGGGCTGGACTTTGACGACATCGTTCGCGACATCCCCAAGCGCCCGTTCATCCTGGTCGGCTCGCTCGCGCTGCTGGCGATGTTGCCGCTGGCCGCGACCTCGTTCAACCGCGCGATCAGGGCGCTGGGTGCAGCGCGCTGGAAGGCGCTGCACCGGGCGGTCTACGCGGTCGCGCTGTTGGCCTTGCTGCACTTTTTCTGGATGCGCGCGGCCAAGCACAACTTCACCGAATGGTCGGTCTACGCGGTCATCGTGGCCCTGCTGTTGGGGTGGCGGCTGCGCCAGGCGCTGCGGCGGCGGCGCAGCGCTACCTCATGAACCCTGGCAGCCACAGCGCGAGCTGCGGAAACACCAGCACCAACACCAGACCGACGACCAGCGGCAGGCAGAAAATCGCCGAACCGCGAAAGATCTGCGACATCGGCACGTTCTTCAGCAGCGCGTTCATCACGAACATGTTCATGCCCACCGGCGGTGAAATCAGCCCGACTTGCACCACCAGCACAATCAAAACACCGAACCAGACCGGGTCGAAGCCGAGTTGGGTGACCACCGGGAAGAACACCGGGATCGTCAGCAACACCATGCTGAGCTCCTCCATGATCGTGCCCAGCACCACGTAGACGCCCATCATCGCGGCGATCACCACCAAGGGCGGCAAGCCCAGATGGGTGATGCCGTTCTTCAGGTCGCCCGGCATGCTGGTGTAGTTGACGAAGTTGGAGAACATCGCCGCAGCGATCAGGATCGTGAACAGCATCGCCGTGGTGCGCGCGCTCTCGGCCAGCACGTCGAACAGCACCCGCGGCGTCAAGCTGCCGCGTGCCAACGCGAATGCGAATGCGCCCGAGGCGCCTATCCCGGCGCCCTCGGTGGCAGTGAACCAGCCACCGTAAATACCACCCAGCACCAGCACCACCAGCAGTGCGACGCCCCAGATGTCGCGCAGTGCGGCCCAGCGCTCAGGCCAGTCGACCCGCTGACCAGCCGGTCCGGCTTCGGGATGGCGTCGAATGATCCAGGCAACGCCCGTCATCAGCAGCCCAGCGCATAGCAGACCCGGCACCACGCCGGCCGCAAACAGCTTGCCGATATGGGTCTCGGTGACGATGCCGTAGATCACCATGATGGTCGACGGCGGGATCATGATGCCCAGCGTGCCGCCGGCGGCAATCACCCCGGTCGACAGGTAGTCGGCGTAACCCAGCTTCTTCATCGACGGGTAGGCCACCTTGGTCATCGTCGCTGCGGTGGCAATCGACGAGCCGCAGATCGCGCCGAAACCTGCGCAAGCCATGATCGTCGCGTGCGCCAGACCGCCTCGCCGGTGTCCGACAAAGGCGAACGCGGCGCGAAATAGTTCGTGCGCCAGTCCGGCGCGGGCGACGAAATTGCCCATCAGGATGAACAGTGGGACCACAGACAGCGTGTAGGCAAAGCCCGAGTCGTACACCACCTGCGCCGCGGCGGCGGCGGTCGGCCCCCAGCCACGCATCAGCCCGAGGCCGACATAGCCGACAAGACCCATCGCGAAGGCCAGCGGCACGCGCAGCAGCGCCAGCACAAAGACTGCAGCAAAACCCAGCAGCGCCTCGGTCATGTCGCGCCCCCGATGTCCGGGCTCGCATCGGGGTCACCGGGCTGCAGCACCAGCAGCATGTGCATCAGCGAGGTCAGCCCGCACAGCACGCTCATCAGCCCTACGAAAGGTCCGAGCGGCAGCTTGAGCTGGGCCGTGGTGTCACCATAGCCGGCCATCTGCATGGCCTTGTCCCACATCAGCCAGCACAGCGCGGCCAGCGCCACGCCGCACAGCAAGTTGATCAGCGCTTGCTGCAGTCGGCGCAGCCAAGCCGGCATCAAGGCGTCGAGCGAGTCAAAAGCCACATGCTCGCCGTGCAGGCTGACCAGCGGCAGTGCCGAAAAAATCACCACCACCATCAGGATTTCGGTCAACTCCAGCGAGCCCGGCACAGATTGGCTGAGCAGCTTTCGCCCCAGCACGTCGACGAAGGTCAGCGCCATGATGGCAAACAGGGCGGCCGCAGCCAACAGGCCGCACAGTGCATCGAGAAGGCGTTTCAAACGGTTTCCTGCAACGCGGCCGGTCGCTGCGACGAGCGGCCGCGAGGGTTCAGCAAGCCGGGAAAGTCCCGGCGCGAGGGTCACTTCTCGAGCTTGGCGATCTCGGCACGGTACTCGGCCAACACCTTCTTCGCGTCCTTCAGGCCTTTGGCCTCGGCCGCCTTGATCCAGCCATCCTCCAGCCCGCTGGTCTTGGCTTTGACCGCCGCCACAAAGGGCGCGTCGGCCTTGGTGAAAGCAACGCCTGCTGCCTGCATGAAGGCCATGCCACGCCGGTCAACCTTGTCCCAGCCGCGGCCGAGCATGCGGGCAGCAAACTCTCCCGACATCTCGTCAACAATCTTCTTCACATCAGCCGGCATCGCGTCGTATTTGGCCTGGTTCATCATGAACACAAAGCTGGTGTTGTACAGGCCGCCCGGGAAGGTGGTGGCGTACTTGATCACCTTGTCGATCTTGAAACCTTCGACCGATTCGGCCGGGAACAGCGTGCCGTCCATCACGCCGGTCGACAGCAACTCGTAGCTCTCAGTCGAAGGTTTGAGGGTGGCGTTCATGCCCAAGGCCTTGGTGATGTCATTGACCATGCCACCACCGACTCGCCACTTCATGCCGGTCAGGTCCTCGACCTTGGCCACCGGCTTCTTGGTGTTGAAAACAATGCCTGGACCGTGGGTGAACACTGCGAGCACCTTGACGCCCTTGTGCTCGTCGGCAAACGCCGGGTGGCGTGCGTAGACACGCTGGAAAGCGACCGAGGTCACCTCGGCCGAATTGCCCATGAACGGAAACTCGACCATCTGCGGGCTGACGAATCGCCCCGGGGTGTAGCCGTGGACCGTGAATGACAGGTCGGCCAGACCGTTGCGCACCGCGTCGAAGGTGCCGGGCGGTGCCGACACCGCGCGCGGCAGCACGTTGCACTTGATCTTGCCAGCAGCTCTTTGCTCGAGCATGCCGCACCACTCGATCTGCGACAAGGTCAGGGTGTGCGAAGGCGGCACCCAGGAAGACAGCGTCAGCACGGTTTGTGCCATGGCCGGTGCGGCCAAGCCCACCGAGGCTGCCGTCGTGATCAGGGCGTGGCGAACCAGGTTCGACAGCAGGGACATGGTTGAATCTCCTCAAGAAGGAATAGCAAGCTGCGAGCCTGCAGCAACTGCAGATGCTGCCTCAATCTGCAGCCGCGCGACATTGCAGAAAACCAGGGGCCAAGGCCGGGAGGTGTCGGTGTAGCGCAACGCTAAAAACGGGTCGGCGTGGCGCCTGTCACGGCAGTCCGCGCGCGCTTACGGAACTGCCCTGGTGCCGCCGCTAGCATCGACCAGCATACCCCGCCAGCCCAACCCGGTTGAAAAATGCCAGATCATGCCAGCCAGCCTACCAATCACCGCGCCATTGTCGAGTCAGCTGCCGACGGCCAGGCGCTGGGCACCGGCCCGGCACGCGAGTCACTCTGGCGATCGTTGCAAGCGCTGAGCCAGGCCGAACTCGAAACCGGTCCGGGTCGACCCGCTGCGCTGTGCCAAGCCTTGACAGAGACAGCCAGCGCACTGGCCGGGCTGCAGGCCTACAGCACGGCTGAGAGCCACCTGGCCCAGGCCTTGCGCTGGGCGATGGTGATGGGCGCAGTCGACACCCGAGCCGACTTGTGCTGCAAGCTGGCCGAACTGGCGAGCCAGGTCGCCGATCTGGCCGAGTCGAATGGCGAACAACCCAACACCGTTCGCCGGGCCCGTGACCGTGCGCGTGACCAGGCCTTCGAGGCGGTGAGGCTGGCCGATCGGCGCGCCGACCCTCATTGGGAAATCAGTTTGCTGCTGCGCGCCGGCGATGTGCTGCTGCGTTGCGGCGACCACGACGACGCGGCGCAGCTCAAACTGCGCGCCGACAAGCTGATGAACAGCTCGGTACCCCAGCACAGCGCAAGGCCCAGGACCTCCCGGGACAGCCTGCGGATCGCCGGCCCCGCCACGCTGATGTAGTTCGGGCAAGTACCGCCAGCGGGCCGTTTGCCGCGCCGCCGCACAATGCGGGTCCAGCCCTTGCTGCGCCCAGGCGCGCCGTCCGTCCCATGCACCGCACGATCTTCACCACGCCGGGCGTCAACACCTTATTGCGCGCCTTGTCGCTAGTTTTTTTGCGCGCCACCGGCTGGAAGCTGGACGGCCAACTGCCCGCCGATCAACCCAAATGTGTGCTGATCGCTGCGCCGCACACCAGCAATTGGGATCTGCCTTACACGATGATGGTGGCGTTTGCGCTGCGGCTCAACATTTACTGGATGGGCAAGCAGCAGCTCTTCCGCGGGCCATGGGGCCCAGTGATGCGCTGGCTGGGTGGCATCGCGGTCGACCGCTCGCAGTCGACCAACCTGGTGTCAGCCTCGGCAAGCGCAATCCGCGCGGCCGACGGCGCGATGTGCCTGGTGGTGCCGCCCGAAGGCACGCGCAGCAAGACGCGCCAGTGGAAAACCGGCTTCTACTGGATCGCCCACGAGGCCGGCGTGCCGATCGTGATGGCGTACATGGACTACCCGCGCAAGCTCAGCGGCCTGGGCCCGGTTTTCCAACCCACCGGGAATGTCGACGCTGACATGGCAGCGATCAAGGCCTGGTACGCACCGTTCAAGGGCAAGAACTGGCGGCAGTTCGACAACGGCTGAGCAGCGGTTTGCTGCCAGCGGTCGTCACCGCTTCTCATCACGCGCCAACACTGGCGCCAGCGCCACGCCGGTATGTGTGCCGCGCGCGACCAGCAACTCGGGCGGCCCGGCTGCCACCACCTGGCCACCGGCGTCGCCGCCTTCCGGGCCGAGATCGATCACCCAGTCGGCCTCGGCGATCAGGTCGAGGTCGTGCTCGATCACGACCACGCTGTGGCCGCCGGTCACCAACCGGTGCAGCACGCGGATCAGCCGCTCGACATCGGCCATGTGCAGGCCGACCGTCGGTTCGTCGAGCACATACAGCGTGTGCGGGGCTTTGAGCCCGCGCCGTGTGACGTCGTCGCGCACCTTGCTGAGCTCGGTGACGAGCTTGATGCGCTGGGCCTCGCCGCCGCTGAGCGTCGGGCTGGGTTGGCCCAGCGTCAGGTAGCCCAGCCCGACATCCTTGAGAAGCTGTAGCGGGTGGGCGATGGACGGCATGCTGGCAAAGAACTCCACCGCCTCGTCGACCTCCATGCGCAGCACGTCGCCGATGCTTTTTCCCCGCCAGCTCACCGCCAGGGTCTCGGGACTGAAGCGCTGGCCGTGGCAGGCGTCGCAGGCCACCTTCACATCGGGTAGGAAGCTCATCGCAATTGTGCGCAAGCCCTGGCCTTCGCAAGCTGGGCAGCGGCCGTCGCCAGTGTTGAACGAGAAGCGGGACGCCGCGTAGCCTCGCGCCTTGGCCTCCAGCGTCTCGGTGAACAGCTTGCGGATGGTGTCCCAGAAGCCGATGTAGGTCGCCGGGCAGCTGCGTGGGGTCTTGCCAATCGGCGTCTGGTCGACTTCCAGCACCCGGTCAATCGGACCGAAACCGGTCAAGCCTGTGCAGCCGACCAGCGCCGGCAACACGCCTGCGGCCAAGGCGTCGCGGCCTGCCTTGCTGACCTTGGTCGCGACAATGGCCTGCACGTTGGCCAGCAGCACATCGCGAGCCAGCGTGCTCTTGCCCGATCCTGACACCCCCGTCACCGCCACCAGCCGCTGCAGCGGCAGCTCGATGTCGATCCCACGCAGGTTGTGCAGGCTCGCACCCTGCAAGCCGAGCTGCAGCGTGGCACGGTTGACCACCCGGCGCGGCAGCAGCGGGTGCTTGAGCGGATTCGCCAAGAAGCGGCCAGTGATCGAATCAGGGTTGGCCGACAGATCGGCCGCCTGTCCCTGGGCGACGACATGGCCGCCGCGCTTGCCGGCACCGGGGCCGATGTCGATCAAGTGGTCGGCGCGGCGTATCGTGTCCTCGTCATGCTCGACCACCACCAAGGTGTTGCCCTGGCTCGACAGCCGAGCCAGGGCCTTGAGCAGCACCGCGTTGTCGCGCGGGTGCAGGCCTATCGTCGGTTCGTCGAGCACATAGCACACGCCTTGCAGGTTGCTGCCGAGCTGCGCGGCGAGCCGGATGCGCTGGGCCTCGCCGCCCGACAGCGTGGGCGCGGCGCGGTCCAGCGTCAGGTAACCCAGACCGACTTCCTCCAGGAATTCGAGCCGGCTGCGGATCTCGCTGACCACGTCGCGGGCGATCGCCGCGTCGCGGCCTTGCAGCGCCAGCCCGCCGGCCCAGGCCCTTGCCTGACCCACCGCCCACTGCGCCACCGCAGTGATCGTGTGCTCGTCAAAGCGGATGTTGCGGGCGATCGGGTTGAGCCGGCTGCCCTGGCAATCGGGGCAAGGTTCGCCGCTGATACCCTCGACATCGGCCTCCTCGGATGGGAAGCTCTGCTCGCGGCCTTTCTGGTCATCGTCGCGCACGCTGTCGTCATAGGCTTTGCGCTGCTCGCGCGTCAGCGTCAGACCGGTGCCCACGCAGCTGGTGCACCAGCCGTGCTTGCTGTTGTAGCTGAACATGCGCGGGTCGAGCTCGGGGTAGCTGGTGCCGCACTGCGGGCAGGCGCGCTTGGTCGAGAACACCTTGAGCATGCCGATGCCGGCGGTGGAGTCCGCGGCGGCCATCGCCTCGGCCAGGCCGTCGAGCGGCGTCAGCAGATGCAGCACGCCCTTGCCCAGGTCGAGTGCCTTGGCCAGCAACTCGCGCAACTCGGCTTCCTTGGCCGGGCTGATCACCAGGTCGCCGACCGGCAGCTCTAGCGTGTGCTCCTTGAAGCGGTCCAGCCGCGGCCAGGGGTCGACCTTGACGAATTCGCCGTCCACCCGCAGGTGGGTGTGGCCGCGCGCCTTGGCCCATTTCGCCAGGTCGGTGTACAGACCCTTGCGGTTGACCACCAGCGGCGCAAGCAGGCCGACATGCTGGCCTCGGTGGTCGCGCAGCAGTTGTGCGGCAATGCTCTCGACGCTCTGCGGTTTGACCTCGGCGCCGTCTTTCGTGCAGCGCTGGGTGCCGAGCTTGACCCACAACAGGCGCAGAAAATGCCAGACCTCGGTGGTCGTGGCGACCGTGCTCTTGCGTCCGCCGCGGCTCAGCCGCTGCTCGATCGCCACTGTCGGCGGGATGCCGTAGACCGCATCGACCTCGGGCCGGCCTGCGGGCTGGACGATGCTGCGGGCGTAGGCGTTGAGCGATTCGAGGTAGCGGCGCTGGCCCTCGTTGAACAGGATGTCGAAGGCCAGCGTGCTCTTGCCCGACCCTGACACGCCGGTGACGACGGTGAACTTGCCGCGCGGGATGTCCACGCTCAGGCTCTGGAGGTTGTTTTCCTTGGCGTTGACGATGCGGATGGCATTGCCCGCAACCAACCTGGCGGCCGCTCTTTCGGCATCACGCCTGGCCTTGGCGAGGAGTTGCAGTGGCCTGCCCTCTTCGGCCGATAGACCTATCCCCAAGGACTGCTCGTAATCGCGCAAAGCCTTGCCGGTGTGCGAGCTGGGATGGGCCTTGACGTCCTCGGGCGTGCCGCAGCACACCAGTTCGCCGCCGGCATCACCGCCTTCGGGGCCGAGATCGATGATCCAATCGGCGCTGCGGATCACGTCGAGGTTGTGCTCGATCACGATCAGCGAATGCCCGGCCTCGAGCAGCTTGCGCAAGCTGCGCATCAGCTTGGCGATGTCGTCAAAGTGCAGGCCGGTGGTCGGCTCGTCGAACAGGAACAGCGTGCCGCGCTTGGCCGCGGGTTGCCTGGGTCCTTGCGCGGCGTCGGCCAGAAAGCCTGCCAACTTCAGCCGTTGTGCTTCGCCGCCTGACAGCGTGGGTACCGGCTGGCCGAGCCGCACATAGTCCAGCCCGACATCGACGATGGGCTGCAGCCTGGCGGTGACGGCGGTATCGCCAGAAAACACGGTCATCGCCTCGGCGACGGTGAGCTCGAGCACCTCGGCCACCGACAGCTGCCGGGGGCCACGGGTCAGCTTGACTTCCAGCAGTTCGGCACGGAAGCGCTTGCCATCGCAATCGGGGCAGCGCAGGTAGACGTCGGACAGGAACTGCATCTCTACATGCTCGAAGCCCGAGCCACCGCAGGTCGGGCAGCGCCCATTGCCGGCGTTGAAGCTGAACATGCCGGCGCTGTAGCTGCGCTCGACCGCGAGCGGCGCGAAAGCGAACAGCTTGCGGATCTCGTCGAAGGCGCCGACATAGCTGGCCGGGTTGCTGCGCGCGGTCTTGCCGATCGGACTTTGGTCAACGAACACTGCCTCGCTCAGCCAGTCCATGCCCAGCAACGCGTCGTGCTGTCCCGCGCCCTCGGTCGGCTTGCCGAAGTGGCGCAGCAGCGCGGGCACCAGCACGTCCTGGATCAGCGTGCTCTTGCCCGAACCGCTGACGCCCGTCACCAAAGTCAAGCGCTGCAGCGGGAAGACGATCTCCAGATCCTTGAGGTTGTGCTCGCGCGCGCCCTGCAGGATCAGCTTGGGCGTGGACTCCACGACCAGGCGTCGCAGGCCGATGCCCACATGCTTGCGGGCGCCCAGGTAGGCACCGGTCAGCGTGTCGGCATGGCGCGCCGCGTCGGGCGTGCCGTCGAAGACGATCTGACCGCCGCGCTCACCCGGCCCTGGCCCCATGTCGATCAGCCGGTCGGCCGCCAGCATCACCGCCGGGTCGTGCTCGACCACCACCAGCGTGTTGCCGGCATCGCGCAGCCTGTGCATCGCCTCGACGATGCGGCCCATGTCGCGCGGGTGCAAGCCGATGCTGGGCTCGTCGAGCACGAACAGCGTGTTGACCAGCGAGGTGCCAAGCGCGGTGGTCAGGTTGATGCGCTGTACCTCACCGCCCGACAAGGTGCGGCTCTGGCGGTCCAGCGTCAAATAGCCCAGGCCGACATCGCAGAGGTAGCGCAGCCGGGTTCGCATCTCGTCGAGCAGCAGTTTCAACGCCTCGTCGAGCATGGTGCTGGGCAGGTCCAGGCCGCGCCGGGCCGCCCCAAGCGGCCTGCTCGCTCTCGGGGGGGCGACGCCGAAGGCGTCTTGGGGCTCAGCTTCGCCGTCGAAGAAGCTGCGCAGGCGCTGGATCGGCAGCATCATCAGGTCGTGCAGGCTCAAACCCGGCAAGGCCTCAAGTTGCTCGCGCGACCAAGCTGCGCCGGTCGGCATAAAACGCTTCTCGGGCTTCTGCACCCCGTCCGCATCGGCTTTCGAGCCTAGACGCCACAGCAGCGCCTCGAGCTTGAGCCTGGCGCCGCCGCAAACCCCGCAAGGCGTGTAGCTGCGGTACTTGGACAAGAGCACGCGGATGTGCATCTTGTAGGCCTTGCTCTCGAGGTAGCCGAAGAAGCGGCGCACGCCGTACCACTGCTTGTTCCAGTTGCCGGCCCAGTTCGGGTTGCCGTCGATCACCCAGTCGCGCTGGGCTTGGCTGAGCTGGTGCCAGGAGGTGTCGCGCGGGATGCCTGCCTCGCCGGCGTATTTCAGCAAGTCGCTCTGGCAATCGGCCCAGGCGGGCGTTTGCAACGGCTTGATCGCGCCATTGCGCAGCGTCTTGCGGGTGTCGGGGATCACCAGCCCCATGTCAACGCCGATCACCCGGCCGAAGCCGCGGCAGGTCTCGCAGGCGCCGAAAGCCGAGTTGAACGAGAACAGCGCGGGCTGCGGATCGGCGTAACGAAGGTCGCTGTCGGGGCAGTGCAGGCCGGTGGAGTAGCGCCAAAGATCGGGCTCGGCGCCTTCATTCATGCAGTAGACATTGACCCGGCCGCTGCCACGCTTGAGCGACAGCTCGATCGCCTCGACCACCCTGATCTTGTCGGCGCCGGCCAGCCGCAGCCGGTCGGCCACCACGTCGAGCACCTTCCGGTGATCGACCACGCGCTCGGCCTGCACCCGGGTGAAACCGCTGGCCGACAACCACTGCTCGACCTCGGCCGCGGTCACGGTCTCGGGCAACTCGACCGGGAAGGTGATCACCAAACGCGGGTCGCCCGCCGCCGCGGCGCGCGCCATCAGGCTGGCGTAGATCGTCTCGGGCGTGTCGTGCCGCACCGCTTGCGCAGTCTGCCGATCAAACAATTGCGCCGCGCGGGCGAACAGCAGTTTGAGATGGTCGTTCAACTCGGTCATCGTGCCGACCGTCGAGCGCGAGGTGCGCACCGGGTTGGTCTGGTCGATCGCGATCGCTGGCGGCACGCCATCGACCCGGTCGACCGCCGGCCGGTCCATGCGGTCGAGAAACTGCCTCGCGTAGGCCGAGAAGGTCTCGACATAGCGCCGCTGGCCCTCGGCGTAAAGCGTGTCGAACACCAGGCTGGACTTGCCCGAGCCACTAGGGCCTGTGACCACCGTCATCTCGCCGGTGCGGATGTCGAGGTCGAGGTTCTTCAGGTTGTGCTGGCGCGCACCGCGGATGCGGATCAGCCCGGTCGCGTCGCCAGGTTGATCCGGCGGGGTGGGCTGACGCTCGGTGGCTGGGGACAACTTGGTTCGGCCAGACATCGGGCGCACTCCTGGGGACAAGGCCCAACATTCTAGGGAGGGTCTTGCCGCCAACAGGACTGCGGGGCGATCGGTCGACCGACCGAGCCCGTGATGCGAGACAGGTTCGCTTCGGTCTCGGCGAGCTCGACTACACCAGCCCGGCGATCATCGGCGCCGACGGGCAGCGCTGATCGAACGCAGTCGGCCCACCACGCCGGTGGGAAAGTGGTAGACCGACAGCACGAACAGCAAGCCTAGCCAGAGCAGCCAGCGGTCGGGCGAGACCAGTTGACCCAGCAGCGGCACGCCGTCGAAGGCTTGGGCACCCAACTTGAGCAGGTCCTGCAGGTAGTTCTGCGCCAGCACGAACAGCACCGCGCCGACCACCGCGCCGTACATCGTGCCCATGCCGCCGATCACCACCGCCAGCAGGATGTCGAGCATGACCTCGAAGCTCAGCGTGGTGTCAGGCCCGGTGTAGCGCAGCCACAGCGCCAGCAGAGCGCCAGCGACGCAGGCGAACAAGGCCGCCATCACGTTGCTCAAGGTGCGGAACACGACCGTGCGATAGCCGATCGCCTCGGCCCGGAAGTCGTTCTCGCGGATCGCTTGCAGCACCCGGCCGAAGGGCGAGTTGACGATGCGCAGCAAGGCCAGGAACGACAGCGTGACGACGGCGAACAACAGGTAGTAGCTGATGATCCGACCATCTATCGTCAGACCCATCCAGGGCGCGTCCAACAACTCGAAGGCCGGGCTCAGCCAGGCCGGACTCTTGAAGCTCAGGCCGTCTTCGCCGCCGCTGAAGTCGCTGAGCTGCGAGGCGAGGGTCTGGAAAGCTGAGGCCACGGCCAGCGTGATCATCGCGTAGAAAATCGCCTTGACGCGCAGCGAGAACAAGCCAATCAGCAAGGACAGGCCCAGCGACAGCGCCAGCGCGACCGTCACGCCCAGCGCCAGCGCGCCCCAGCCAGCACCGAGCCGGTGGCTCGCGATCGCGACACCGTAAGCGCCGATGCCGAAGAACATCGTGTGGGCGAAGCTGACGATGCCGGTGTAGCCCAGCAGCAGGTCGTAGCTGGCCACCAGCAGGATGAACACCAGCATCTTGGCCGCCACGCCCAGCGCCTTGCTGCCGGGGAAAGCAAACGGCGCGATGGCCAGGCCGATGACGATCAGCACCAGAACCAGCGCGAGCCAGCGGCTGCGCGGCAAGTCATGCGAGAGAAGTCGGTTCAGCATCTTCATGTCAACCCCTCGTCCGACGGGTACATCGGCCGATCGCCCAAGGGGATGCGGGCCGGCTTGGTGAACTGAGGCCGGACTCGGGCAGTCCCTGCGGACTGCCCGTGCCTGCCGAGGACCATCGGCCTCTGGCCGATGGTGGCCCGGCGCTCGGCCCGCCAGCTTCGATCAACGATGAGCCTTTCATCGGTTCGCCACGGGATACAGGCCTTGCGGCCGCCAGAGCAGGATCGCCACCATCAGCCCGATGTTGGAGAACAGCGCCACCTTGGGCGCCAGAAAACCGGTGTAGTTGGCCATCAGCCCAACCAGCAGCGCGCCGACGAAGCAGCCCAGCGTCGAGCCCAAGCCGCCGATGATGATGACGATGAAGATCAGCACGTTGACCTGTGCGCCGATCTGCGGCGTGACGTTCTGCTGGTACAGCCCCCACATCACACCACCCAGGCCCGCCAGCGCCGATCCGGCGACGAACACGCCGACAAACAGCCGCCGGATACGGTAGCCCAGGCTCTCGACCATCTCGCGGTCTTGCACGCCGGCGCGGATCAGCAGGCCGAGCTTGGTGCGGTTCAGCGTCCAGGCCAGCAAGGCAAACACCAGCAGCCCGATCGAGCCGGCCAGCACGCGGTAGATCTCGACCGACGCACCGTCGCCGATGGCGATCAACCAGGAGCCGCGCAGCGCCGACGGCAGCGGCAACGCGATCTGCTGCGGGCCCCAGATCACCTTGATCAACTCTTCTGCGACGATCATGCCGCCCATCGTGATCAGGATCTGCTTGAGATGCAGGCCGTAGACCGGCCGCACGATCACGCGCTCGAAGGCCCAGCCCACCGCGCCCGCCACGACCATCGCAGCGAGCATCGCCGCAAACACGCTGGCAAACTGGGCCGGCGCCGATTCGCCGGCCCAATCGGCCAGCCCGCCGATCAGCGTGGTGGCGACGAAAGCGCCCAGCGCAATGAACACGCCATGGCCGAAATTGAGCACATCCATCAGGCCGAACACCAGCGTCAGACCCGAGGCAATCACGAAGATGATCAGCCCCATCGCCAGCCCGGCGACGGTCAGCGTCAGCCAGCTGCTCGGGCTGGCGATGGCTGGCAAGGCCAGCCCCATCAGCCCGCCCAGCAAGCCCAGCGGGCGCCAGTCGAACTCGGCCTTCGGGATCTGGAGCCCCTCGACCGGCGCGTACGCCGGCCGGTCCCCCGAGGGGACGCGGGCCGACTTGGTGAACTGAGGCCGGACTCGGGCAGTCCCTGCGGACTGCCCGTGCCTGCCGAGGACCATCGGCCTCTGGCCGATGGTGGCCCGGCGCTCGGCCCGCTTCGCTTCGTTGAGCGTCATGCCGCCGCTCCCAGCGACAGGCCCAGCAGCCGCTGCTGCATCGCTTGATCCTCGGCCAACTCGGCCATGGTCCCGCGGTGTACGACCCGGCCGTTGTCCATCACCGCCACTTGGTCGCCCAAGGCCTGGGCCATCGCGAAGTTCTGCTCGACCAACAGGATGGTGGTGCGCTGGCGCTTGAGTTCATGGAAAGCGTCGATCAGCTTGCGGACGATCGAAGGCGCCAAGCCTTTGCTGGGCTCGTCGATCAATATCAGCAAACGCGGCTCGATGATGGCGCGGGCCACCGCCAGCATCTGCTTCTGTCCACCCGACAGCTTGCCCGCCGGGTAGAGCCAGAATTTCTTCAGCGCAGGGAAGAGCTCGAAGATCCATTCCAACCGTCGGGTGTCGAGCTCGCCCGCGTGGCGCGCGGCGCGGGCGGCCAGCACCATGTTGTCCTGGACCGTCAGGTCGCTGAAGATGCCCATGCTCTCGGGCACGTAGGCGATGCCCTGGGTCGCGATGTCGGGCGTGGCCTGGCCTTTGATCGACTGACCTTTGAAGCGCAACTCGCCCGCGCTGGCCGGCCACAGACCCATGATGGTTCGCAGCGTGGTGGTCTTGCCCGCGCCGTTGCGACCCAGCAGCATCGTCACCTGGCCCTCGGGCACCGTGAAGTCGACGCCGTGCAGGATGTGGTAAGCGCCAATGTGGGTGTGCACACCGCGCAGCACCAGAAATTCGTCATTCATGCAGGCTGCCCTTCCGGCTCGGCGGCGGGGCCGCCGAGGTAGGCTTGCTGCACGACAGGCGAGGCGATCACCGCCGCCGGCTCACCGTCGGCCACCAGTTGGCCGTTGTGCAGCACGATGATGCGGTCAGCCAGTTCACGCACCACGTCCATCTTGTGCTCGACCAGCAAAATGGCGGCATCGCGTCTTGTCTTCAGCGCGCGGATCAGGTCCAGGATCACCGGCACCTCGTCAACGCTCATGCCGGCGGTCGGCTCGTCGAACATGAAGACCCGGGGGTCGAGCGCGATCAGCAGCGCCACCTCGAGCTTGCGCTGGTCGCCATGCGGCAAGCTGCTGGCATGCGCCTGCGCCTTGTCGGCCAGGCGCACCTGGTTCAGGATGGCCTGCGCCTCGTCAATCCAGGCCTTGCGGTCGAGCCAGACACGCCAGAAGTCCACCCCGCCCCAAGCACCGCCTCGTCCGCGCCCAGCCTCGCGGGCCTGGATCGCCAAGCGCACGTTCTCCAGCACCGTCAGGTTGGCAAACAGCTGGGTCAGCTGGAAGGCACGACCCAGCCCGCGCCTGGTGCGCAGCGGCGCCGGCAATCGGGTGATGTCCTGCCCGTCTAGCAGCACCCTGCCCTCGCTGGCCGGCAGCTGACCCGACATCAGGTTGAAGAAGGTGGTCTTGCCCGCGCCGTTGGGGCCGACGATGGCAGTGAGCGTGCCCGGCGCAAACGCGCAGGACACATGGTCGACGGCCACATGGCCGCCAAAACGGATGGTCAGGTCCTGGGTTTCGAGCAAGGGGGAGGTTCCTCGCGTCCGCGATGAGTTGACTTCGGTTCTTTGGAGTACCACCGGCCAAAGGCGTAGCGAGCGGCCGGCAGCCTAGGCGCGGGAGGACCTGGCAACCGGAACGTAGCAGCGCTACGTGAGGATTGACGGGGGGACCCGCAACGACGGATCCCGGTCGCGCAGTAGCCGAACGATCACTTGTTCCGGATCGGGACCTGCATTTCTTCGGCTCTTATCTCCCGCACCAACTCCGGCACGCCCCAGGCAAAAGCCGGGTCGACCTTGATCTTGAAGTGGTACATGTCCTGCAGCGCTTGGTGGTCTTCCTTGCGAAACACCATCTTGCCCTTGGGCGTCTGGAAGCTCATGCCCTCCATCGCCGCGATCAGCTTGTTGGTGTTGGTGTCACCCTTGGTCCGCTTCAGCGCCTCGACGACCGCGATCGCCGCGCTCATGCCTCCGGCGGTGAAAAAATCAGGCGGCGTCTTGTACTTGGTGTAGTGGTTGGCCACCAGCCACTCATTGACCGGGTTCTTCGGGATGCCAAAGTAGTAGTACAGCCCGCCTTCCATGCCGGGGAACTGCTTGTAGGCGGTCATCGCCGGCAGGATGTTGCCGCCGGTAGCAATCTCGATGTTGTGGCGCTTGAAGTCGAGGTCGGCGATCTTGAACGGGTTGCCGCCAGCCCAGATGATCCAGACGATCTTGCGGCCGGGTTGATCTTTGAGCTTGTCGATGATGCGCTGGGCGGCGGCGGTGAAGTCAGTGGTCGCTGCGGGCAGGTATTCCTCGTGCGCGAGCTTGGACTTCTTCAGCGCTTCCCGGAAAGCCTTGACGCCGTCCTTGCCGAATGCGTTGTCCTGCGCCAGTGTGACCAGCGTGGTGCCGGTCTTGTCCAGCGCGACCGCGTTGGCGATCGCGTCCTGGCTGGAGTTGCGGCCGGTGCGGAAGATGTACTTGTTCCACTTGTCGCCGGTGATCGAATCGGCCACCGCGGGCTCGACCAGCAAGATCTTCTTGTATTCCTCGGCCACCGGCAGCATCGCCAGCGCGACAGGCGATGCGGTCGGACCGACCGCGATGTCGACCTTGTCGTCAGCGTAAGCTGCGGCCAGCGCGCTCTTGCCCACGTCCGCCTTGCCCTGGTCGTCCTTCTCGATCACCACCAGCTTCTTGCCCTCGACCGCGAAGCTGCCACCGGTCGCGTAGTCCAGGCCGAGGTTGAAGCCGATGATGGTTTGCTTGGCGTAGGCCTCGAGCGGGCCGCTCTTGCTGGCGATCAGCGCGATGCGGATCTCGGCAGGTTTTTGTGCGATGGCGGCTGCTGGCAGCAGCAGGTTGGCGCCAAGGGCTGAGATCGCCAGCGAGAGGGTGCTCAGCGCAGCTTGGCGGCGCGAATTGGATGTTTTGGTCATGGCGGATGCTCCTGCTATTGGTTATTTCGGGCGTCGCCCAAGCTCGATCTTGACACGCATTAGGCCAGCCCAGACCGATGCGTTGTCAGATTGCCGCAAACTCGTGCCGGCGCTTGACTTGGCGTGGGAATTTACTTCTCCAGCAAGACATGGTTTAGACCCATCACGCTCCGCCGACACCGCTGGGCCGGCGACCATTCGCACAGACCGACTTCAATCGCTTGCGATGGCCACGCGACACCCTCACCAAGGCAGCCCTGCGCGCCTGCATTCGTTGCTGGAGTGGCGTGCGCTGGTCGAGATCGCGATGCTGCCTTTCACTTGGCCCTTGCTGGGCACCGCGCCGCAGGGCGACGGCCACCCGGTGTTGTTGCTGCCGGGCTTCATGGCCGACGAGATCACGCTGGTCGCGCTCAAGACCTTTCTGCGCGGCCGAGGCTACAAAGTCCAGACCTGGGGGCTGGGCTGCAACATCGGTTTTCAACGCCGCCATGCCGAGGCGCTGGAGCAGAAAATCCGCCACCTGCACCACCAGACCGGCCGCAAGGTCAGCCTGGTGGGCTGGAGCCTGGGGGGCATGTTTGCACTCTATCGCGCGCACCAGGCCAGCGAATGCGTGCGCCAGATCATCACGCTGGGCAGCCCGGTCAGCGTCGACGCCGAGTGCAGCCAATCGCCGGCACTGGTCAAGGCGTTCTGCCGGATGATCGCCCACACAATAGGCATCGATGAGTTGCCTGTACTCGACCAGCGACGGTGTGGTGCCGCCGCAGGGGGCCACGGTGCAAGGGGTCGGCCGACGGATTGGCGACCAGGCGAACGAGCCAACGCCAGGTACTCCTGGAAGTTGTCACGCAGGCACAAGGCAAAGACCTACGGATCAGGCATCAACTCGCGGCAAGAGGTGGGCGAGATCACGGCCCGGCCGTCGTAGCGGGTGATCGCATAGGCCAGCCCCAAGCCGTCGCTAGCCAGCACGAACTTGAACCTGACCCTCGCGCCGGGCGCGGTGGACTGGTCGAAGATGTTCAACAGGCTGAGGTTGGCGTTCGAGCGCGCGGTGTCCGAACACAGAAAGCCGGCGTCATGCCCGCTGAGTTGGCGCATGGTTTTGAGCTGGGGTGTGGCTGCAAAGTAGTTTCTGCAGACCGATGGCAAATCCATCGGCACCGGCAGTACTGGACCAGCATCGCCAGCAAGCCCTAGAGCGCCAAACCCAATCGGCGCGAAAACCTAGCGCTTTTGCACACCTGTTGCGGTGAGCCCGCGAGCCGCACCTGCGCAAAGCCAAGACGCTCACCGGCTCAGCGCTGCAGCATCTCCGCGATGGCCTCTCTCGAGCAAGTCCCCGACGCACTGGCGGTTTTCCGTGCACGCCGCTCTAGCAAGAACTATCTCGCAGGCGAGGTTACAGTCCCCGCGCTGCGAGAAGTCGATTTCGACATCTACCGCGGCGCGTTTCTGGTGTTGCTGGGCCCTGCTGGCAGTGGCGGCCGAGGGTGTGCGCATCAAGTCACGCCAAGTGCCGGGGTCTTGAGCCGCAAAGCCCGCTGCCAGTGCCGGATCGGCTGCCGCCCCACCAGAATCGGGCCATGCAATCCGGCGACGACGACCCCACCCGAGCGCTGGACGATTTCGCCCGCCGCATGCGCTCAGGCAAGCCGGCGACAGAACCGCCAGCGCTTTCGGCACGACAGGGATCGGGGCCATCGACCCAACCTGAAGCCCGCAATGCAACACTGCGCAGCGGTCTGACCTGGAACCCGCGCGACCTGGTCGATGTCCAGGACCTGGCCGAAAAGCTACGCGACGCCACGCAGCGCCAAGCCTTCACCGAGCCCGACTGGCAACCCGATCCAACGGCCTTGCAGCTGCGCCGCACCGCTCATCCGCGCCTGCTCAACAGCTGGCAACCGAGCGCCTGGACCGGTGCACTGCGCGAGGTGATCGGCAGCTGCACCGAGTTCATCAACCAAGCCGCCGGGCCGGTGGTCGAAACCTACCCCGCGCTGCAACTGCTTGCGCTGTGGCCACCGCAGCGGGCAGGCCAAGCGCCGCTAGGCCGCTGGCCGCAACAAATCCGCTTGTTCGCGCTGGCGCCGGACCAGATTGGCGCCGCGGTGCTGGCTGACCTGCCCGGAGATGCCATGCTGTGGCTGGGCGCTCAAGACACAGACTGGGCGCTGGCGGCCGAGATCTTGCTGCACCATGAACCTGCGCTGCGACCGTTCCAACGCGAAGGTTTGCGCGACTTCATTGCGGCCGAGCGCGAGGCCGGCTTCACCAGGCTCAACACCGGCTACCACCAAGCGCTGCCGGGCGGCGCGGTGCTACAGCGCTGAGGCGGCACCAGCGCGCGAAAGCGCAGCCTGCCCGAGACCTCCGGCGCCCATCACACCGCGGGTCGGTACAGCCGGTCAGCAGGCGGCTCAGTCCGCCGTCGCGCCCGAGTCGCGAACCACTTGGCCCAGACGCACCGATTCGGCGCGTATTAGCTGGCCGAACTGCTCGGCGCTGCCGGCCACCACCGGTGTGCCCAGTTCTTCCCATTTCTTGCGGAACACCGGGTCCTTGAAGATCGCGTTCAGCGTGGTGTTGAGCTTGGCGATGATGGGCTCGGGCGTGCCGGCACGCACCGCGATGCCGTGCCAAGCGGTGGTCTCGAAACCCGGCAGGCCGGCCTCGGCCATCGTCGGCACATGGGGTAGCGCGGGGCTGCGAACGCTGGAGGTCACGGCCAGCGGCACCAGGCGTTCGGTTTTGACGAACTGCAGCGAGCTGCCCAGCACGTCGAACATCACCTTGACCTGACCACCGACCAAGTCGTTGAGCGCCGGGCCGGCACCGCGGTAGGGGATGTGCGAGAGCTTGACGCCCGCAGCCTTGCCGAAAATCTCACCCGCCAGATGTTGCGGCGTGCCATTGCCAGCCGAGGCGAAACTGAAATCCGCAGGCCGCAGCCTGGCCTGCGTGATGAACTCCTTGACCGTCTTGACACCGGCCGAAGGGTGGACCTCGAACAGCAGCGGGAACGATGAGATCTGGATCACCGGCACCAAGTCATTCAGTGCGTTGAACGGCATGGACTTGTACAGGCTGGCGTTGACCGCCATCGGTCCGCTGGCGGCCAGCAGCAAGGTGTAGCCGTCGGCCGGCGCCTGCTTGGCGACCTCGGCGCTGCCCAGGTTGCCGCCGGCCCCGCCCTTGTTCTCGACCAGCACGGTCTGGCCCAGACGCGATTGCATCTCGGGTTGCAACAGCCGCGCCATCAAGTCGGTCGGCCCGCCCGGCGGATAGGGCACGACGAAACGGATCGGGTGCGAGGGGTAAGCGGTCTGGGCCTGGGCAACAAAGGCGAACAGCGCCAGGCTTGACGCGAGCAGTTTGGACAGACGAGTAACGGAGCGCATGGTGGGTCTTGTCATAAGGTCAGAAGGTCATCGGGCTGGCGGTCGGCGCCAGGCGCTTCAGGCGCCGAAGCGCTGTCGCACATCCTGCGCAGTGGCCAAAGGCCGACCCAGACAGCGGGCAGCGTCGGCAGACTGCATCACCAGAGCAGCATTGTCAGGCGCGAGGCTGCCGTCCTTGAGCAGCAGGTTGTTCTCGAAACCGACCCGCACATGGCCGCCTAGCGCCGCAGCAGCCATCGCGCAGGCGTGTTCGGTCGCACCGAAAGCGCACATCGCCCAGGGCTCAGGGCCGCTGTGGGCCTGGACAAATGGCAGCAGGTCCAGCGGGCTAGAGACTTGTCCAGCGCTGTAGCGACCCAGCACGAACAGCAGGAACCAGGGCGCGTCGGGCACCGTGCCGTCGGCGCGCAGCGCCTGCCAGCGCAGCAGGTCGGCCAGATCGTAGAGGATGACCTGGGTCATCACCCGCTCGCGTGCCAGCCAGCCGAAGAATTCGGCCAAGCCGGCAGCGCCGATCCCGGGCTGGTCGACCTCTCGCAAACCCACCGACACCGCCTCGGGACGCACCGAACACACCATCGCGATCTGCGCTGGCGCAGCGTAGACCTTGGCCGCCTCGCTGGTGATCTGCAACACCAGCGCATTGCCGACCGCAGCGTGGACCACGCGCAAGGCTTCGCGGTAGCCTGCGGCGTCCAGGCTGTGGCGGCCCTCAGGGTCGCGGATGTGCAGATGCAGCATCGCCGCACCCGCATCCAGACAACGCTTGGCGTCGGCCGCCAATTGAGCGGGCGTCAGCGGCAACGCCGGATGGTCGGCGGCCTGCTTGTATGCACCGTTGGGCGCGACCGTGAGGATCAACGGGTCGGTCATCGCGGGCCGACTGCTCAAGCCGTCCCGGTCGGGTGGTCTGCGGCCACGCTGACCTCAGGCGCCGTCACCGGGCCTTTGCCGCTGAAGCGGTCAAGCGCCAAGTAGATCACCGGCGTGATGTAGAGCGTGATCATCTGCGAGAACACCAGGCCACCGACCACCGCCACGCCCAAAGGCTGGCGCAACTCAGCGCCGGCTCCCAGGCCAAACGCGATCGGCAGTGCGCCCATCAGCGCGGCCAATGTCGTCATCATGATCGGCCTGAAGCGCAGCACACAGGCCTCGCGGATCGCCTGTTGCGGCGTCATACCGCCGTGGCGCTGCGCGTCGAGCGCGAAGTCGATCATCATGATCGCGTTCTTCTTGACGATGCCTATCAGCAGCAGGATGCCGATGGTGGCGATCAAGGTCAGGTCCATGTCAAACCACTTCAAGGTCAGCAGCGCACCGACCGCCGCCGAAGGCAGACCTGCCAGGATCGTGATCGGGTGGATGTAGCTCTCGTAGAGCACGCCCAGCAACACATAGATCACCAGCAGCGCGCCGACGATCAGCACGATCTGGCTGCCCTGCGAGTTCTTGAACACCGCCGCGTCGCCGCCATAGGCCGTGATCACCGAATCGGGCAGCCGGATTTCTTGGCGAACCTTGTCGATACGGTTGGTCGCGTCGCCCAGCGCAGCACCTGGCGCCAGGTTGAACGAGACCGTGACCGCTTGCAACTGACCGACGTGGTTGATCGAGGTCGGACCGACCGTGCGCTTGACGGTTGTGAACGCCGACATCGGCACCAGCGCGCCGGTGGAGGCGCGAACATAAACCCCGCCCAACGCGCTCTCGTCGGCCTTGGCCTGCGGCGCCACCTCCATGATCACCTGGTAGCTGTCGACAGCGGTGTAGATCGTGCTGACCTGGCGCTCGCCGAAGGCCGAGAACAGGCCCGAGCGGATCGCGTCTATCGACACCCCCAGCGCGTTGGCACGCGCCCGGTCGATGTTCAAGCTGGCCTGCAGGCCGCGCAGTTGCGAGTCGCTGGTGACATCGCGGAACAGCGGATCAGCGCGAAGCTTTTCCTGCAGCTTCTGCGCCCAGTCGTTCAACTCGCCGGCCTGAACGCTCTGCAGGATGTACTGGTACTGGGCCTTGCTGGGCCGGCCGCCGAGCTGCAGGTTCTGCGTCGGCCGCATGAAGGCGTTGATGCCCGGCACGCTGCGCAGCTTCTTGCGCAGGCCCTCGATCACCTGCTTCATCGGCGGACGTTCGCTGCGCGGCTTCAAGTTGATGAACATCCGGCCAACGTTCTGCGAGCCTTGCCCGCCGTTGAACGAGGTCACGCTAGCGACCGCCGGGTCGGCGCGCAGCAGCGCAGCGACCTGGTCCTGCAAGCGCACCATCTCGATGAACGACACGTCTTCGGCCGCCTCGGTGCTGACGTTCATCTGCCCGATGTCCTCTTCAGGGAAAAAGCCTTTGGGGATGTCCTTGAAGAGAAACCCGGTCGCGACAAAAGTCAGCAGCGCGACCAGCAACACGGTCTTGCGCCAGCGCAGCGCGCCGTCCAGGGTGCGGCTGTAGCCGCTCAACATCGCATCGAAGGCGTAGCCAAAGCCGCGCACCAGGAATCCCGGCGGCTTCTTGTGCTCTTCGTCAGTCAGAAAGCGGCTGGCCATCATCGGCACCAGCGTCAGCGAGACGAAGGCCGAGGCGACGATCGCCAGGCCGACGATGACCGCGAATTCGTGGAACAGCAAGCCGATCACGCCGGGCATGAAGAAGATCGGGATGAACACCGCGATCAGCGAGATCGAGATCGACAGGATCGTGAAACCGACCTCGCGCGAGCCGCGCAGCGCGGCCTGAAAAGGCGGCTCGCCGTTCTCGACATGGCGCATGATGTTTTCGAGCATCACGATCGCGTCGTCGACCACCAGACCGACCGCCAGCGTCAGCCCCAGCAGCGAGATGTTGTCGATGGTGTAGCCAAAAGCCCAGAGCATCGCCAACGCACCGAGCAGCGACACCGGCAGCGACAGCGTCGGGATCACGGTCGCGACAAAGCGGCGCAGGAACAGGAAGATCACCAAGACCACCAGCGCTATCGTGCCCAGCATCGTCAGCGTGATGTCGTGCAAGGCCTCACGGATCGACAGCGAACGGTCGTTGACGACGTTGATGCGAACCGACTGCGGCAACTGCTCCTTGAAGCCCGGCAGCTTGTCCTTGATCGCGTCGACCACCGCCACCGTGTTGGCGTCGGGCTGGCGCTGGATCGCCAGCGTGATCGAGGTCTCGCCATTGAAGTTGGCCGAGCTCTTCAAGGTCTCGAAGCTGTCCTCGACCTGTGCGACATCGCGCAAGCGCACCGGGTTGCCGCCTTTGACGCTGACGATCAGCTCGGCGTATTCGGCCGCGCTGGCGAGTTGCTTGTTGGCCTGCAGCGTCAGGATCTGGCGCGGGCCCTCGAGCGTGCCGACCGGCGTGTTGGCGTTGGCCGCCGTCAGCGCCAGGCGCAGCTCGTCGAGGCTCAGGTTGCGCGTGGCCAGCGCGTTGGGGTCGACCCGCACACGCACCGCAAAGCGCTTGGCGCCGTAGATGTTGACCTGGGCCACGCCGTTGAGGGTGGACAAGGTGGGCGAGATCAGGTGTTCGGCAAAGTCCTGCAGGTCGGCCAGGTTCATAGCCGGCGAGGTCAGCGCTAAGAACAGGATGGGCGCATCGGCCGGGTTGACCTTGCGATAGCTCGGCGGCACCGTCATCTCGATCGGCAGCGTTCGCTGCGCGCGCAGCAGCGCGGCCTGCACGTCGACCGCGGCCAGATCGATGTTGCGCGCCTGGTCAAACTCCAGCGTCACATTGGTGCTGCCCAAGGTGTTGGTCGAGCTGATCACCGCCAAGCCGGGAATGGTCTGGAACTGTTTCTCCAGCGGCAGCGCCACCGAGGTCGCCATGGTCTCGGGGCTGGCCCCAGGCAAGCTGGCGAAGACGTTGATCACCGGCGTGTTGTAGCTCGGCAGTGCAGCGATCGGGATCTTGCCCAGACCGATGATGCCGGCGGCGATGATCGCCAGATTGAGCAACACCGTCATCACCGGACGGCGGATGAACAGCTCCGACAGATTCATGATGCGCGCGCTCCGCGGCTGGCCGCGGCCGCTGGGCCCGAAGCAGCACCGGACGCGGCACTGGACGCGGTACCTGAGGCAGCGCTGGCCGCGCCAGGCCCGCCACCCCTGGGCCCAGATGCAGCACGCCCGGCGTCGGCAGCGCGCTCGATCAGCACGGTGCCCGGCCTGACGTTCTGGCGACCGTCGAGCACGATGCGTTCACCGGCCTTCAGGCCCGAGACCACAGCCTCAGTGCCGGCCGAAGCGAGGATCTTGATCGGCCGCACCGCCGCCACATTGCCCGGCCCGGCGACGAACACCGCCGTGCCGCGCGCACCCTGGACGATGGCTGCCTGCGGCACGACGATCACCTCGGGCAGGCTCTGCAGTTCCATCTTGACCGTCACATAAGCGCCAGGCCACAGCCCCTGGTCCTTGTTGGCGAACAAGGCCTTGACCTTGACCGTGCCCGAAGAAGGGTCGACAGCGCTGTCGACGAAGCTGAGCTTGCCCTTGCGAACGGCCGGCCCGCTGGCCGGGCTGTCAGGCAACACCGCGCTGACCACGCCGGTTCCCGAGGCCAGGGCTTTCAAGGCGTCGGGCAGGTTGCGCTGCGGCAGGCTGAAGCCCACCGCCACCGGGTCGATCTGCGTGATCGTCAGCATCGCAGGCCCGCTCGGGCCCACGCTGCTGCCGGCAAACACCGCGATCGGCCCCACCCGGCCGCCGCTGGCAGCGCTGATGCGCGCAAAAGACAGCTGGACCTTGACCGCATCGATCGCCGCGACATCGGCTGCAACGACCGCTTGCTGGGCCTCGACGTTGGCCTGGGCCGTGTCGACAACGCCTTGCGAGATGAAGTTCTTGGCCAGCAAGTCCTGGTTGCGCGCAAGCTGACGTCGAGCATCGGCCAGCGTGGCCTCGTCCTTCTGCATCTGGGCTTCGGCCTTCTTCAAGTTGGCGGCGTCGGCGCGGGCGTCGAGCGTAAACAGCAACTGGCCGCGCTGAACGAACTGGCCTTCCTTGACATGCACCTGCAGCACCTGGGCGCTGACCTGAGGCTTGACGTCGATGCTGCTGAGTGCTGCCACCGTGCCGCTGGCCTCGAGCGCGACGCTGAAATCGCGCGCTGCGGCGCGCAACAAGGTCACGCTGACCGGTGGGGCTGAGGCGGCTCCGGCTGGCCCTGAAGCTGCGCTGGCAGGGCTCGCCGAGCCGGACGCTGGCACGGCAGAAGGCGCTGCATCGGTCGCTGCGACACGGGGTCCGCAAGCAACCAAGGCCGCGCTGATCAGCAACACAGCGACGCCACGAGCTGCGATAGATTCAAGCAATGAGTCAGGAAGCAGCCGGTTCAATGCGGTCTCCAATACAAGCGGATCAAAGGGATTCGACACCAGGGGATTCAAGTCGAGGGAAGGCTGCACTGAGCACGCCCAGACCCTGCACCAACGCGTTGAGCTGCGTTGGCGTGCAATCTTGCAGCGCCCGCGCCAGGTCGGACTGGGTCTGGCTGCGCATGCGCTCGAGCAAAGCCTTGCCGCTGGCGCAGAGCTGGAGCTCGGTGCGGCGGCGGTCATTCAGGCTGCCTCGGGCTTGCAGATGGCCGGCGAGCACCAGCCTGTGGGCCATCGCCGACGCGGTGGCCAGCGTGACACCCAGAAACCCGGCCAGCGCACTGACCGAGCTGCCGGGATGCCGGTCTATGAAATTCAGGCCGCGAAACTGCGGCACCGTCAGCGGGCCGTCGAGCTGGGATCGCATCGCCAGCCGCATTGCATCCATCACCTGCGGCAACACCGCCAGAACCTCGGCCGCAGCCGATTGGGCGTCATGGGTCTTCACCGCCAAGCCACGCGCGGCACCGGCCTGGCGGCGGGACATACGGATTGCGGACGGCGGACTGGAAACCATGTAAATCGAGGGAAAATGCTTAGTGATCCTAACCATCAGCATACCAAAGCCATCGTCTTCCTGCCTCGGGCTTTTCACCGGTGTCCCGGTAGCCGAGGGCTTTGACCCCTTCTCAGGCCGTCAGGATCCAGCCTTCGAGCGCGTCGACGACCGCTGGCAGGCCCCAGGCGGGCTGGCGCATCGCCCAGCCCGCCTGGACCAGGCACAGCACCGCGTCCAGGGAGTCGCCGCTGGCGTCGTCGGCCAGCGTGTCACGCTGCGCGGCGCTGAGCTTCAGACGCAAGCCCAGCCGTGATCGGCCCTGCTCCAGCGCCTCGACAATGTCCTTGCGAGCGATCAGCCGGTCCGCGGTCTGCTTCGCCGTCTCGTCGCTCTTGTACGAGCGTCGCGCGATCAGCTCGCGCGCCAACATGCCGGGGTAGGCCTCTAGCGCGACGCGGTCGGCGTCACCCTGGCTGGGCGAATGGGCCGGAAAGCGCAGACCGGCAGCCCGCAGCAGCGGCACGCCGGCGTGCAGCATGTAGGCCACCGGCGGGTTGACCCATTTCATCGACGGGCTGGAGCCAGCAGGCAGGTCGCAGGCGCGGTGGGCGAACTTCGCGCCCACCGGTCTGGCGTCGCAGAACGCGGCGAAAGTGTCGCGCACCTGCTGCCGGCTCAGGCTGGCGTAATGCGCGATATTGGTGGCCCAGTCGAGCGGCCAGCCCAATTGCTGGACCAACTCGCGTGGCAAGCCGAAAGGCAGGTCGAATCCGCCGACCCAAGCGCCGGGCTGCGCCAGCCAGGCGCCGAAAGCCTCCAGCGACTCGAAGCGCTGCAGGCCATTGAACTGCAGCACCGCGCCTTGCAGCAGCCCGCTGGCCATCACGATGGGTTTGCGCCGGCTGGGCCGGCTGGAGAAATCGACGCCGATCACGCGCTGTGTCATGTCGGCGATTGTCCTTGGCTGGCACGATGGTTCGCGAAGGAAACCTGAGATGCCCCTGCCCACACCGCCCTCATCGCCAGGATCTGCACCCAGACCCGCCCCGAACTCTCCACTCGGCACACCTTGGAAGCCGGGCCAGTTGTGGCCGCTGTTGCTGGCGCTGGTCGCGCTGTTTTGGTTGCGCGACCTCTGGGTCACCAGCACCCAGGTGCAACCCATTCCGTACAGCGAGTTCGTGCAGCAGCTCAAGTCGGGCAAGGTCGAGTCGATCGCGATCGGCAGCCAGTTCATCGAAGGCAAGCTCAAGAGCCCGCAGCCCGATGGTCGAAACCGCATCGTCACCACCCGGGTGGCGCCCGACTTGGCGCGCGAGCTGGCCAGCTACGATGTGCGTTACGAGGGTGTGGTCGAGAACACGCTGTTGCGCGACCTGCTGAGCTGGGTGCTGCCTGCGCTGCTGTTGCTGGGCGTGTGGAGTTTCATCGGCCGCAAGATGGCGGGCCAGGGCGGGATGGGTGGTGTCAGCGGGCTGTTGTCGGTGGGCAAGAGCCGCGCCAAGCTGCATTCGGAGACCGACATCCAGGTCACTTTCGACGATGTCGCCGGCGTCGACGAGGCCAAGGCCGAGTTGCGCGAGTCGGTTGATTTTCTGAAGAGCCCCCAGACCTACGGCCGGCTCGGCGCGCGCATGCCCAAAGGCGTGCTGCTGGTCGGCCCGCCAGGCACCGGCAAGACCTTGTTGGCGCGGGCGATGGCCGGCGAGGCCGGCGTGCCCTTCTTCAGCATCACCGGCTCGGAGTTCGTCGAGATGTTCGTTGGCGTCGGCGCAGCGCGGGTGCGCGACCTGTTTGGGCAGGCCCGCGCCTCGGCGCCTTGCATCATCTTCATCGACGAGCTCGATGCGCTGGGTCGGGCCCGCGGCTTCGGGCCGATGGCCGGCGGCCATGACGAGAAAGAACAGACCTTGAACCAGTTGCTGGCCGAGATGGACGGCTTCGACGCGAGCACCGGCGTGGTGATCCTGGCAGCGACCAACCGGCCCGAGGTGCTGGACGCAGCGCTGCTTCGTGCCGGCCGCTTCGACCGCCAAGTGCTGGTAGACCGGCCCGACCGCAAAGGCCGCGCCGACGTGCTGCGGGTGCACTTCAAGAAGGTCTTGCTGGGCGCCGATGTCGCCGCCGACGCGGTGGCGGCGCTGACCCCTGGTTTTGCCGGCGCCGATCTGGCCAACCTCGTCAACGAGGCCGCACTGCTGGCGACCCGGCGCAACGCCGAAGCGGTGGCGATGACCGATTTCACCGCCGCAGTCGAGCGCATCGTTGCCGGGCTCGAGAAGCACCAACGGGTGCTGGGCGAGGCCGAGCGCCGCACCGTGGCCGTGCACGAGATGGGCCACGCGCTGGTGGCGATGTGCCTGCCCGGAACCGACGCGGTGCACAAAATCTCGATCATCCCGCGCGGCATCGGCGCGCTGGGTTACACGATGCAGCGGCCCAGCGAAGACCGCTACCTGGCGCGCCGCAGCGAGTTGCGCAACCGGCTCGCGGTGCTGCTGGGCGGGCGCGCCGCCGAGATGCTGGTGCTGGGCGAGGTCTCGACCGGCGCCGCCGACGACCTGGTCAAGGCCAGCGACATCGCCCACGACATGGTGACACGCTGGGGCATGTCAGACGAGGTCGGTCCGGTGGTCTACGACCGCGCGCCCCAGCGTTTTCTGGAAAGCCCAGACAGCCTGACACCCGAGCGCGGCCGGTCTGACGACACCGCGCGCCGCATCGACAGCGCCGTGCGCTCGCTGGTCGACGAGGCTTTCGGGCGCGCCAGTGCTGCGCTGCAGGCCCGGCGCGCGCTGCTCGAAGACGGCGCCGAGAAGTTGCTGGCGCAGGAGACCTTGACCGAGGCCGAGTTGCTGCCCTTGGCCGAGAGCGCCAGGCGACAGTCGGCGCCGGATTGATTCAGGATCAGGGGTAGACGCCGAACTGGGACAAGCTCAGTTCGGGATGACCGGCCACCAGCGTGTCGAAGTAAGCCCGGCTGACAAGGTCGAGCGGGTTGCCGGCAGGTGCGTAGCTGCCATCGACATCGCCGCGCAGCACGCCGACCAGGCCGACAGGGACCGGACCGGCCGCCGAGAGGTCGACGCTGATGGGCGCAGGCACCGTGCCGGGGCTCAGGCTTGACTTGCCGGGCGATAGCATCGACGACACCGTGGGGTCGGTCTCGTTGAAGAAGATCCACTGTGGGTCGGGCGAAGTCAGGCCGACCACATGCTTGAGCACCGCGATCGCGTCGCTGAGCTCCACCTTGCCGTTGGCGTCGAAGTCGGCCGCGTAGGCCTGGTAAGGCGACAGCGGCTTGCCAGCGCCATTGACGTCGAGGCCGACGATCATCTTCAGGATCGCGATCGCGTCCTGCAGGTTGACAGCCTGACTGGTGGCGGCGGCCTCGGCGCTGGGGACACCACGGGCCGCCGTCAGGTCAAGGCTGGATCCAGCCCCTGCAGTGAGGCCCGCAGTTCCACCAGCGCTTGTGCTGGCCGTGTGGCCCGCCGCGCTCAAGTCCACCGCACCCAGCAGGGTATGCGCCTTCCAGCTGTAGGCCAGCAGGTCAACCACCTTGCCAAGGCCGCCGCTCACCGACTCGGCGGTGCCGTGCAGGTCTGTGTACTTGGCCGTCACGGTGACGGTGTGGCCGATCTGCGCGGCAGACACCAACAAGGAACCGGCCGTTGCGCCGCCAATCACCACGCCATCAGCCAGCCATTGGTAGCTGACAGGCCCCAGACCATCGGCATCGGCGGCAACAGCGGTCAGCGTCTGCCCCGCCGCCAAGGTGCCGTTGATGAACACCGAACCCGGGTCGTTGACGTTGACCACGGGAACGGTCGCAGCGCTGCTGACCGACTCGACCGTTCCGTGACCATCGGTGTAGCCCGCGACGACAGTGATCGCTTTGCCGACCTGGGCCTCGGTCAGCACCAGCGTGCTTGAGGTCGCGTTGGCTATGTTGATGCCGACAGCCTTCCACTGATAACTGATCGCACCCAAGCCATCGATGTCGGCCAAGGTGTTGGCCGCCGCCAGCGTCTGGCCCTGGGTTGCGACACCAGTGATCGCCACGGCACCCGTGGGAGCGTCGTTGACGTTAGCCACCGGGGTCGATGCAGCGCTGCCTACCGACTCGACAGTTCCGTGACCATCGGTGTAGCCCGCAGCGACAGTGATCGCTTTGCCCACCTGGGCCTCGGTCAGCACCAGCGTGATTGAGGTCGCGTTGGCTATATTGCTGCCGTCAGCCTTCCACTGATAACTGATCGCGCCCAAGCCATCGATGTCGGCCAGCGTATTGGCCGCCGTCAGCGTCTGGCCTTGCAACGCTTGGCCTGTGACGCTCACAGCGCCTGTGGGCTTGGCATTGACATAGGCAGCGGTCGTGAAGTTGTAGCTGCTCGTGCCGGCATAAGCGTTGCCCGCCAGATCCTTGACCGACCCGGCAGAAAATTCGACCGAATAGGCCGTGCCGTAGCCCAGGTCAGCCGTCGGATTGAGGCTTAGCGTGCCGCCCGAGATCGTCAGATTGGTGCTGGTGGCCGCGTCGTAGATCGCCACCGTCGCCCCGGCTGCGGTCTTGAGCACGATGCTGCCGATGCCTCTGGCGATCGCCTCGCTGAAGTTCAGCACGATGTCGCTGCCAACAGCCACGCCGAGCGCCTCGTCGCTGGGACTGAAGCTCGTCGCAGTAGGCGGTGTGGTGTCCGAGACCGTCAGCGCAAATGCGACACCGCCAAACGAGACGAACTCGATATTGCGCAGCGTGTCGGTGCCCTCGGAACCACCGCTGACCGTGTAGCCGCCCGCAATCGGCGCGATCGTGTAGTCGGACTTCAGACCGCTGTAACTCGCCGTGTCGATGCCCGAACCACCATCCAGCGTGTCGTCGCCCGCGGCGCCATACAAGGTGTCGTCACCCAGGCCACCCGTGATCGTGTTGGCCGCGGCATTGCCGTACAGACTGTCGTTGCCGGCGCCACCGACCAGGTTCTCGATCACGCTGCCGAAGTTCACCGTCACCTGGCCGGCCGACGTGATCGTCGCAGCCTTGCTGCCGACATAGCCCCAATAGCCAGGCTCGAGATAGAGCGTCACCGGTTGCGACAGCGTGCTCGCGCTGAGTGTGTCCTTGCCCGCGCCGTCCCAGATGAAATTGTCGGCGCTTGCGCTGACGGTGTAGCTGTCATCGCCGGTGCGAGCCGTCGTGCTGGGGCCGTAGAGGTACTGAAGCGCCGCGATGTCCAACGGACTGTAGACCGCGTGGTACTGGGCTGGGTCGCGGGTGTAGGACATCTGCGTCCAGGCTGTGATGTTCTCGGAAGCCGGCAGGTAAGGTGCCTCATTCACATCGCTCTGAAACGGGTGTTTCAGTCCCATCGCGTGGCCAAGCTCATGGATCACCGTGCCTGCCGCGTAGCTACCATCGACCGGCGCGAGATTGTCTGGACTCCCACGATCGAGGAACACGTCACTGCCAAGGGCCGCGCCAGAAGGAAGATAGGCGTAGCCTGCGCTGTCGGCTTGCGTGTTGTTGGCAAAGGCGATGGTGTTCAAGGCCGACACGGTGTCGGCCTTGGCAAAACGCAGGTCGATCACCGTCGACACATAGTTCATCGCCTGCACAGAAAACGCTATTTGCTGCTCGTTGAAAGGCAGGTAACCCAAAGCATGCTCTGGGTCTGTGTCGTAGGCCGGCAATGCGCCAGGGTAGAAATAGAAAAAAGTCTTGTCCGGGCCCAGCAGGGCGGCGAATTGAGCGCCATCACCGCCCAACAATGTATCAAGCCAATACGGCAGCGCCAGTGCACCGTTGGCATAGCTGACGGTCTCGATGCTCCGCGGCAATTTGACGAAGCTCGTGCTGACGATCGCGGTGTCGTTGCCTCCAGTGTCAGAGAGCTTGAAATCGCGGCTGGCAATCATGTAGACATCATCGCCATCGCCACCCGAGAGCAGATCAGTGCCGGTTCCTCCTGACAGCGTGTCGTTGCCAGCCTCACCATAAAGGGAGTCATTGCCGGGTCCTCCGACCAGGCTGTCATTGCCCTCTTGGCCGGACAGCGAATCGTTGCCGTCACCACCCAACAGCGTGTCGTTGCCCAGACCGCCCGTCAGCGTGTCGTTGCCGGCACCACCGTCCAGGCTGTCGCTGCCCGTGCTGCCGTAGGTCGACACCATGTCGTCGCCGGCACCGCCCAGCAGCGTGTCATTGCCCGAGTTCTGGTCCCACAACTCGTCGTTGCCCTCGCCACCGACCAGGCTGTCGTTGCCATCGCCGCCGAAAAGCGTGTCCTTGCCCACGCCGCCGTCTAGGCTGTCATTGCCCTCCTGACCGGACAGCGAATCGTTGCCGTCACCACCCAGCAGCGTGTCGTTGCCCAGACCGCCCGTCAGCGAGTCGTTGCCGGCACCACCGTCCAGACTGTCGCTGCCCGTGCTGGTGTAGGTAGACAGCTTGTCGTCACCGGCACCGCCCAGCAACGTGTCGTTGCCCGAGCTCTGGTCCCACAACTCATCGTTGCCATCGCCGCCGACCAAGCTGTCGTTGCCATCGCCGCCGTAAAGCGTGTCGTTGCCGGCACCGCCGTCGAGGCTGTCGTCGCCTTCGTCGCCCGTGAGCTGGTCATTGCCAGCGCCTCCCAAAATCGAATCGTTGCCTGCATAGCCCTCCAGCCAAGGGTCATCGCCATCGCCGCCGTCCAAGGTGTCGTTCTGGGTGCCACCCAACAGAGTGTCCTGGCCTGCACCGCCCTGCAACAAGCTGCCACCAGGCTCGTTGTACTTGCTGAGGTAGTCGTTGCCATCCCCTCCGACCAGCGTGTCGTTGCCAGCGAGACCATACAGAGAGTCATCGCCGGCCAAGCCGGTCAGGCTGTCGTTGCCAGAACCACCATAAAGTGGATCGTTGCCGGCGGTTCCCGTTAAAACTGTCATGGTTTCACCGACTTTTCGCAGTAGAGCGCCGAGGATATGACAAATGACGGCGCTTCGCACTCGATCGCACCGCGCACCGGCAAGCCGCCTTGTCCCACCGATGACACCCCGGCGCGGGTTTGCCGGCTTTCGCGCCGGTCCAAGCCAAGGCATGATGCGGGTACGATGAATCTTCCGCTGTCCTGGGTGACGCTCGGCCAGCGTGCCGCGCTTTGGAGCCCCACCACCCGCGGCCTGCTGTGGACCGGCGCCGCCGGGCTGATCTTCAGCCTGCTCAACGCTTTTCTGCGCTCGCTGACGCTACAGCTAGACCCGTTCCAGGCCCAGTTCCTGCGCTACCTGGCGGGCCTGCTGGTGATGCTGCCGGTGATGTGGCACCACGGCTTTCGCGGCTACTGGCCACGCCAGGTTGGCGGTCAATTCACCCGTGGCGCGGTGCACACGCTAGGGCTGTGCCTGTGGTTCACCGCATTGCCAGGCATCCCGCTGGCCGACATGACGGCCATCGGCTTCACCGGCCCGATCTTCATCATGATCGGCGCCTACGTGTTCTTCAAGGAGCCGATGCGTTGGTCACGCTGGCTGGCGATTGCGATCGGCTTTGCCGGGGTGATGATCGTCGTCGGGCCCAAGCTCTCGGGCACCGGCGGGCGCTACCACTTGCTGATGCTGGCTGCGGCGCCGGTGTTCGCGGGATCGTTCCTGCTGACCAAGGCGCTGACACGCTATGAGTCGCCCGGTGTGATCGTGGCCTGGCAGTCGATCACGGTGTCGATCTTCAGCCTGCCCTTGGCGCTGCTGCATTGGCAATGGCCGGGACCTTGGCAATGGGCAACGATCGTGCTGTGCGGCGTGCTGGGCAGCGCAGGCCACTACAGCCTGACGCGCTCGTTCATAGCGGCCGACATCTCGGCGACGCAATCGGCAAAGTTCCTCGACCTGGTGTGGTCGGCGGCGATGGGCTGGCTGCTTTTCAGCGATGTGCCCAGCCACTCCACGCTGGTCGGCGGCACGGTGATCTGCGCAGCGACACTCTGGGTCGCCAGGCGCGAGGCGCGAGCGAACGGGCGCGAAGCCGCTGCGGCTGCACAGGCAAACGCTGGCTGAGCGCCGTCAGGATTCATCGGCACCGCGCCAAATTCAACAACCCAGCTCTCGATCCAAGCCTGCCGTGACCACTGCCCACCCTGACCTCGTGCACGCGCTGCGCGGCGACACGATCGAATCCTTCCACCGCGGCTCGCTGGCCATTGTCGATGCCGACGGCGCGCTGCTGCAGTCGCTGGGCGATGTGGACAGGCCGATCTTCCCGCGCTCGGCCTGCAAGGTCTTGCAGGCCTTGCCGCTGGTGGCCAGCGGCGCTGCCGATGCGTTAGGCCTGAGCGACGAGGAGCTGGCGCTGGCCTGCGCCTCGCACGGCGGCGAGCCACGGCACACTGCGACCGCGCTGGCGATGCTGGCCAAGGCTGGGCTCGCCGAAGGCGCGCTCGAATGCGGCGTGCAGTGGCCCAGCTTCGACGGCGCACTGAAAGCACTGGCACGAGAAGGCCGCAACCCAGGGCCACTGAACAACAACTGCTCGGGCAAGCATTCGGGCTTCGTCTGCGTCGGCTGCCTGATGGCGCGTGCCGCAGGCCGCGACCCCGCCGAGTTCGTCCGCGGCTACGTCAGGCCCGACCACCCGGTGATGCGCGAGGTCAGCGCCGCATTGGCAGCGGCCACCGGCTGCGACCTGAGTCGCGCGCCGGCAGGCACCGACGGCTGCTCGATCCCGACCTTCGCGATCCCGCTGCGCCAACTGGCACATGGCTTCGCCCGCATCGCCACCGGCGTCGGGCTGTCGCCAGGCCATGCTCAAGCCGCGAAGCGGCTGCGCCAGGCGGTGGCCAACGCGCCGTACTTCGTCGCTGGCAGCGGCCGCTTCGACACCCGGGTAATGGAGCGCTTGGGCGAGCGCGTGTTCTGCAAGGTCGGCGCCGAAGGGGTGTACTGCGCCGCGTTGCCAGAGGCCGGGCTGGGCGTCGCGATCAAGCTCGACGACGGCAACAACGCCCGCGCTGCCGAGGTGGTGATGGCTGCGGTAATCGAAGCCCGGGTCCGACTGCTTGATGATGAACAAATCTTCATGCGGAGTTTCAGCGACCTGGCGCTGCGCAACTGGAACGGCATCGAGGTGGGCCGGCTGCAGGCCAGCGCAGGGCTGCGCTCGGCGCTGGCGAGCTGAAGCCGCCGAAGCTAGCTCTAGGCGCAGGTCCATCAATGCCGCCATCAGCCCGGGCCAGGCCTGTCGCAGCTGGGACAAACCCGCATTGACTCGCCGTGCTAAAAACTCAGGCGCTGCGCAAATTTGCGCCACATGTAGCCGCTTGGCCGTCCCGAGGCGGTGATGGCAACCGGCCCCGAACGACAATCCTGCAGTCAAGGTCGAGCCGACGCCGACCGCGTCTAGGGACAAACAAGGAAACACCATGGACCTGAACTTCACCCCGGAAGAACTGGCTTTTCGCGCCGAAATCCGGCAATGGGTGGCCGCGAACCTGCCCAAGGACATCAGCCACAAGGTGCTCAATGCGCTGCGCCTGTCGTACGACGACATGCAGCGCTGGCACAAGATCCTGGGCGCCAAAGGCTGGCTGGGCTACCACTGGCCAACGCAGTTTGGCGGCCCTGGCTGGACCGCTGTGCAACGCCACCTGTTCGAGGAAGAGTGCGCGCTGGCCGGATCGCCGCGGATCATGCCCTTCGGACCGGTGATGGTCGCGCCAGTGATCATGGCTTTCGGCACACCCGAGCAGCAACAGCGCTTCCTGCCTGGCATCGCGTCCGGCGAGGTCTGGTGGAGCCAGGGCTACAGCGAGCCGGGGTCGGGTTCTGACCTGGCGTCGCTGAAGACCCGCGCGATCAGGGACGGCGACAAGTTCATCGTCAACGGCCAGAAGACCTGGACCACGATGGGCCAGTACGGCAAGTGGATCTTCTGCCTGGTCCGCACCAGCACCGAGGGCAAGCCGCAGACCGGCATCAGCTTCCTGCTGATCGACATGAAGAGCCCGGGCATCACGGTGCGGCCGATCATCACCTTGGATGGCGAACATGAAGTCAACGAGGTCTGGTTCGACAATGTCGAAGTGCCGGCCAACAACCTGGTTGGCGAAGAGAACAAGGGCTGGACTTATGCCAAGTTCCTGCTCTCGCATGAGCGCACCGGCATCGCCGATGTCAACCGTGCCAAACGCGAGTTGGAGCGGGTCAAGCGCATCGCCTGCGCCGAAGGCGTCTATGACGACGCCCGATTCCGCGACCAGGTGGCCGCGCTCGAGGTCGACATCGTCGCACTGGAGATGATGGTGCTGCGGGTGCTGTCGGCCGAGAAGAACGGCGGACAGTCGCTCGACGTCGCCGGCTTGCTCAAGATCCGCGGCAGCGAGATCCAGCAGCGCTATGCCGAGCTGATGATGCTGGCCGCAGGACCGGCGGCGCTGCCGTTCCGGCACGAGGCGATGGAAGCCGGTTGGCAAGGCGACTTCGACGGCGCCGCCGAATGCGCGCCGCTGGGAGGCACTTACTTCAACATGCGCAAGACGACGATCTACGGTGGCAGCAACGAGGTCCAACGCAACATCGTCTCGCAAACATTGCTGGGAGCCTGAAATGGACTTCAATTTCTCCGACGACCAGAATTCCCTGCGCGAGGCCGTGGCCCGCTGGGTTGAAAAAGGCTTCGATTTCCCGCGGCGCCACGCGCTGGCCAAGGCCGGCGGCAAGACCCGCGAGGTCTACAGCGAACTCGCCGAGCTCGGCCTGACCGGCTTGGCCGTGCCAGAGACGCACGGCGGCATGGGCTTCGGCGCAACCGAGGCGATGGTGGTGATGGAAGAGCTGGGCCGCGGCTTGGTCAACGCGCCCTTCGTCGCCGCTGCGCTGGTCGTGCCCGCGCTGCTGTCAGCCGCGCCAGCAGTGGTGCAAGCCGCCTGGTACCCCAAGATCGCTTCGGCCGAAGCGCTGGTGGTGCCGGCGTTGCAAGAGCGCGGCGCACGCTACCAACTCAGCCATGTGACGACCCGAGCCACCGAATCGGCTGGCCGTTGGACGCTCAACGGCCACAAGACCGTGGTGCCTGCCGCTGACGAGGCCGACGCATTCATCGTCGTCGCACGCATCGCCGGCGGCGCTGATGAGCTGTCCGGCATCGGCCTGTTCCTGGTCGAAAAAGGCGCTGCGGGGGTCACAGCCACCGGCTACCCGACCCAGGACGGTGGCCGCGCAGGCGAGCTGATGCTGGCCAATGCCGGCGCCACGCTGATCAGCGCCGATGCCTACGCGCTGCTGGAGCAGGCGGTCGATGTGGGCATCGCCGCGACCTGCGCCGAGGGCGTGGGGCTGATGGACAAGCTGCTCGCGATCACGGTCGAGTACATGAACACCCGCAAGCAGTTCGGCAACACGCTGGCGAACTTCCAGGCACTGCGCCACCGGATTGCCGACGTCAAGATGCAGGCCGAACTGGGCCGCTCGATGAGCTTTTTTGCCAGCCTCAAGCTCGGCGAAGCGCCAGACCAGCGCCGCCGCGCGATCAGCCAGGCCAAGGTACAACTGGGCAACAGCATGCGCTATGTCGGCCAGCAATGCACCCAGAT
>Ga0214919_10001002_pt1 | contig 47632 bp, 47 predicted proteins | sample LL1503_MetaG_FD_177994 | JGI IMG/M metagenome (GOLD analysis project Ga0214919, IMG submission 177994) | Freshwater microbial communities from Lake Lanier, Atlanta, Georgia, United States - LL-1503 | ecosystem: Environmental > Aquatic > Freshwater > Lake | place: USA: Georgia | collected...
GATAAGCAAACATTAGCTATTGTGGGTCAATTAACAGAGGACGGGGATGCGATTTTTACCGAAGAGTAAAAATCAGCTCTGAATACTGCGTAAGCAGTAAAGGATGCGATTTTTACCGAAGAGTAAAAATCAGCTCTGAATACTGCGCAAGCAGTAAAGGATGCGATTTTTACCGAAGAGTGAAGAGTAAATTTAACCTAGTTGGTTTTGAATACCCTCTGGATATGTAACACCTAACTTGATAGTATTCATATAACAGTTTGATAGTTTCAAACGTTTTGTAAAGTCCTCTTTACATTCTAGAGAACGACTAAAGATAAATTTTAGTCGTTTATTGAAATCACTCTTATTTCTGTCACGATTTTCAATTGTGTAAAATACACCATTTCGCTGAACTACAACAGAATCCATCACTTTTGTTTGTAATTATTTATTAATATTCAATCAATTTCCACAAATGGTTACTTAGCAGGTTTAAAAGTATTTTGTACTAGTAATACTAGTATATTTTTACACAGTTCTAATGATTGATCCAGATATTATCAAGTATTGTTATCTAAAACATAGTAATATATTTACTATTAGTTCTAATATTACTATTAGAAAAATGAAAGATAATAATTATGTCAAGGGATGTATTAGTGGAATGTTTGGTATCATCCTATCACACCCTATCGACTCTATTAAAACCCACTATCAAACTACGATGGGTACTAAATTTACATATAGTATTAGTAATTTATATCGTGGTATAACATCACCACTAATTGGTGTAGGTATTGAAAAAGCTATTGTGTTTGGCACATATAACTATTGCCGTCAAAATGCTCTTAATACACCGCTAAGTGGTGCCATTTCTGGCCTCGCCGCTTCCCTTATCGTTTCCCCCTATGAACGCATCAAAATTATGAAGCAGACTAGTCAGAGTGTAACATTTAGAAATATCATCAGTCCAGCCTTTCTATTCAAGGGCCTATCGGCAACATTTACTCGTGAAGTACCTGGATTTGCTATTTATTTTTCCACGTATGAATGGTTGAAGCATCGATTTTATACAAGTAGTGGGTGTGATATTACGATTCCTTCTAGTTTCTTATTCGGGGGTATTAGTGGAACTATGGCATGGATATTTATTTATCCACAGGATCGTATCAAGACGGTATTACAATCGACTACAACTATTAGTATTCGTAATATTATCTACAAGACTTATAACAATGGTGGTCTTACGCAGTTCTATAGTGGTTTTAGTTTTGCTGTGGGAAGAGCTATTCTTTTACACAGTGGTACCTTTTGTATGATGGAAATTCTTAATAAATTATAAAATTATAAAATAATGTGAAATTGATTTAATGGTTAAAATTGTTTTACAATATAACAAACAATGGCCACTAATTACTATTTAGAACTTATCGAAAATTTCTATGTCAAAAAAGCGGATGTTGACACTAAATTAGCAACAATTAGTAAAACTGGCAATAGCGATATTAGTAAAAAAAAGAATAGTGCCGGTATTGAGTACTCGTGGAATTATAGTGGTACCAGGCGCCTATTATTTACTATTCCATCTACTTGCGATGAACTGACTGGCCAAGACCTATCACGGCTTAATAACAATAGTTTTATTCATAGTATCCTATATACGATTGACCCTGATTATTACTCGGGTCTAATTGACCAAAAACGTGCCGATTGTACCGAATTTATCGAGATATTACGAAAGGATTTCTATATCAAGGAAAAGCTATCCAAAGAAGCCACTAGTGTCCTACAAAATCTAGAAAACAATACGTACAATGATAGTACTATTCAACACATTGTTAATTTCCTAAATAGTTTCCATCTTATTATCCTAAATAGTGATATTACTGAACCACCTAAATTGTTTATGTGCGGTTTTACTGGCAAAAAGGGTTGTGAAAATAGTTACAAGTCAGCAGGTAGTTTGGTTATCCTATATTTTGACCACAATCGCGAGGTCTACTATCCGGCTTTTTACGACCCCGAAGATGTTCGTGAAAACATGTACATATTATGGAATGAACCGGAATTCCTACAATTTATTAAAAACGTAAAATTGTGGGGCAAGCCATCGGAAACTAAAAAATGGGCTGTAGCGGACTTGCGCGAATGGATTACATTTTTCGGGCTATCTATCGACAGTTCCCTCGATAAAAAGGCTATTTTGGATAAACTTCCTGAAGTCCTACCATAAAGTGCCAAAGTTTAGACACCCCCTTCGGGAGGTGTCTTAAAACATTTGGCACTGTGGAACCCGAGTTAGCTGCCAACCCGAAGGGTTTGGCACTCCACGGTAACGTAATCTCATAAATTCCAAATTGAAATAAACATTTATATATTATTTAATAAATATATAAATGGATAACCTAAAAACTTCAAACCAACTCATATACTTCACAAATGATATCCTAGATAGTACAATTGGCCTTAGTATAGATGCTGCTCTAAAACCTACCATGTGGTTTAAGGAACGCGACGAAATTATAACTAAATCTAAATACAAGGGTAAAAATGTTGACACAAAGTTTCCCCAATACGCAAATGTTGATAAACTAGTTGTACAATTTTGGGAATACACTTCTCCGTGTATGTGTGCCAGTATAAGAAATACACATATTAGTATCATTACACTAAATAATAATACTGAACACAAAGCAACCTATAAACTACACCTATATAGATATGTTGATTCTAAAGTTGGCTATGTAGAAGTAGTCGATAATTATTATTCCTACTTCTCTTAACTTACTCATAGTCACGAAAACAAATACCAACTGGGAAACGAGGTGCTCCATCGGCCGAAATCTCCTGATACTTTACTGTAAGGAGTTTACCATAATAACCTTTGACATGTTCAAGCATCTGTTTACGGCTGTCAATTGTACCATGCATAGTAACACTAAATGTCTTTCCTTCTTTGGCCTTTGAACTACATTCGAAAATAGGAGTACCTTTGTGGGCACCAGTACCTTCATGATGACCAATTACAACAAACTCATCGTCGTGAAACTTTTTGTACTTTAGCAAGTCCTTAGAACGACCTTGTTGCTTATAAGGGCTATCCTTATTACGAAGCATAATACCTTCGTATGGACTAGATAGATTTGTATAGTGCGTATGTAGGGCCTCAATATCACCCATATCTTTAGCAACCTTCGTTTCTACTAGTACTAAGTTGTGGAAAGTTTGTTTCTCAAATGCCTTGGCAAGAGTTTCGTAGCGACTGCCATATCCAATAGAGTTCTTTGCGAGATGTCCATCACCACTATAGAAACAATCATAAATGTGATATTTGATTGTGCTTACCTCGGGGTGTTTCGATTTAGCACGACGTACGATACTAGTAATCTTCTCAAACGCTGCTCCGTGGATATACAATTCGCCGTCAATTACCAAGTCCTTATTGTCCGCGAAACTACTAAAAAGACTAGTTAGTTCAGGTACTAGGTGTTCAAATGGTTCATAAATAGTATTTTGACGAGACTGAAATACTAATTTTTTACAATTGTTCATATACACTAGGCAACGAACCCCATCTAGTTTAGGTTGGATGTATACAGGATACTTTATATTAGGCTTGTCTAGGTCTAACTCGAGCGCCAACATAGGTTTTAGTAGTTTCGATTCTGATTTTGTGGGTTCCTCTAGGATATCTTTTGTTTTTTGTTCTTCTTCTGCTTCTGCCTCTACTAAATCTCCTAATTTAGCTACACGAACTAGTTTTTTCTTTGGTAGGATTGGTGTCGGTTTATAACCCTGCTTCATTTTTTTCGCCCAGTCACGCTCCGCCTCTAAAATAGCTTGTTGTCTAGGATTAGTAGCATTGCTCTTACCAATGTTTTTACCTTCAGTTACATCAGTATCGTGTGTAACTAGCTTACCTCCGCGAACACCATGTTGAGCACGAACAATATAGTGTTCTCCAGTAATCTCTAGGACTTCGACGGACCACTGCTTTTCACGCTCGGTACCAATAGTAGTGTTATAAAGAGTAGGAAATGTCTTGATTGTAGTAGCCATGACTTTTGTAATTATACTAGCAAATATCTTTAAAATCAATTCCACTATAACAAAGTACGACAGTATTTCAATGATAATTAGCCAGTCTTACATTGTTGCTCGGGGTCAATTGTATTTTTACTATAACTACTAGTACAAGTATTCGGTGTAAACACCCTGGGGCTGTCAATATAAATAGTAGTATAGTTTTCTGGTTTTGGACGTGTTTCACAACTATAATATTTTTCATGAAAATTTGTAACATAATCCTCGGCCTCTATGTAAGTACTAACATCTGTCATTTTATATTATGGAGATATTATTATCTTAACACCATAAGTATTCAATTCTTATTTCTAAATAATATAAACATTTTATTATTTTATAATAATAGAATAATAACATGTCACGTTTACAAATAGTATTCATAGTAGTTCCAGCAACTATAGGTGGTACTATTGGAACCATTAGCGGTGTAAATGATGAAATAAAAACACTCCGCCGTCACAATTTTAGAGGTTTATCAGATATATTTCTAATAGGTACTCGTGTTAGTTTAAGTGCTGGTACTGGTGCTATGTGTGGCATCTTATGGCCTATTCATTTAGGATTTGCCTCATACAATTTCATTGATGAACAAAGCAAGCTTTTTTAACCTTGCCTCGGCCTTTCCTGAAGGGAAAGGCTCGGCAAGTGACGTTACTTTATGTGAATAAAGGTTAAACCAATTCACTGTTCTTGAGACGGTCCACAACCTTTTGAGCTTTACGAATTTCGAAATAGTTCACCATGTTACGCCAGCCACTCATATGATAATCTAAATAGTTAATCGTATCATATTCTAACAGATTAATATTCTTAGACCAGGCAAATAGTGTATTATAGTCGCGGGATTCCGTACGCTGTTCTAAACTGCTCTTATGGTTTGTTTTTGTCCACCTAGGTAACATGTAACCAGTGTGTCTATTACTGCGTTCCATACAACGATTTACAATACCAATAGCAATATTATGGTTCTTAATAGGTTCGGGCGGGTTTCTCCAACCCGGTAGCCCATTATCTAATACCTCTAGTAACTCACTAGAGAGAGTAGTGATATTATCCCGCCAAAACTTGAGTTGTTTTAAATCCGAATTCATTATAGTATTTATAAGTTTTAATCTTTATTTCTTTAAATAAGTTAGAAATAAGGAGTAAATGTTATTTTCATTCATATCTCTAGAATGGCTAATGTCAATTGCCGACTTTTACGGCTGGATAACTATTATTGGTTCGTTAATCGGGGCTATATATGTCTTTAAAAGCCGTAAGTTAATTACTGCTAAATATATGAAGAGGTTAGAGAAAAATAAGGAGCCCGTAGAGTTTCTCTTTTCTAGAACACCTACTGGTGATTTTCGTGTTTCTAAAACAAATCGTAGTAATACATTAAATACTGGTACCAAGAAATCTACACCTATTTCAGAACTAAATAGAATTTAATATTATACCATACAACTCTTTAGTACATCCTTGTCTACCTGGTAAAACTGTTGGGCATTTACATCACCCTGGTCATAAACAACTACTTGTTTGGTTTTACATTTAGGTTTTTCCGGACACTTCTCTTCTTTAGGACACGGTAGGTTCTTTAGCTCGAATAATTTGCCTCTATAGCTAGATAGTTCCTTCTTTTTATCCTCTAATAACTTCTCATATTTAGCTATTTCTACTTCCATCTTTTTACTATCACCACTCTCCTTATTATATCTGTCCTCATACCGCTTTACTATCTTATGATAATTTTCCAGATTCATATCATATTCCTTTTTTGAAATACTCTTACAGCTACTATAATACAACTCCTCCCAATGTTTCTGTTTTGGAAATCTATTCATTAGTCGCTCATATGCCGCACAGGCCTTGTTTTTAGACAAAATGGGCGGCAATAAAAGATCAAATACGCTATTTATATCTATAGGACCTTTAACAACACTATTGTTGCTAAAGTTATACTCTATTAACTTGTCATTCTTCATTATGTAGGAGCAATTAGGTTTCGAATAAACCGCGCAATCAAAATAGCCCAATTGAAACTCGCGAGGCATACTCTTGTACGTATCGGCAATATTTCCAGCCGATGTAACCTTAAGCGTCACCATATCTACAATACAATAACGTGTCTTCTTAAACATTATGTATCCCGTATTAGGTCCTTTAGTTGCTATAGCATCTATAGAACCGCCATAGAAATCATCTGGAAGACCACTAAAGAAGTCACTTATTTCAATCTCTTTACCTTCCTTTTTCTTACTATCATAAATCATTACATGCGACCGTTTAAACCATAGACTGGTATTAGAGTCATTCGTAATTGCGATAGCATCTATATTACCACTCTTGAAATTACTAGTTAATCCCGGAAATGTAGATATATCCATTACCCTAGATACACTATTAGGTGTTATAGTTTGGTAATGTTTGCCTTTAAAGAATGTCTTGTTAGTACCATCTATGTAGATAGCATTGATTAATAGTGGTTCAAATTTGCTATCACAACATAATATAGCAACTTCTCTATCGGCAACATTGATTTGCTTCTCGGTTTTACAGACATCTCCAGCCTTTCCTAATTGTATCCAACCATCTGGATAATCCGAAATAGGTCCCCATTTCTTAATGTCACTAACATTATACAACGGTTTGCCGTTGATACAGTATTCTGCCGCACTACATAATTTTTTACCTTGCGATTTACAGTATTCCGAGGCACCCTTATAGTCAAGTCTCTTAAAATCATAGTTATTGTTAAAGGATTTATAGAGCTTTACTATTTCATCATCACTTAAATCTCTGTTGTATACCATGAAATTTCTTAGATTAGCAAACCATGTATAGTTGTCCTCTAAGTCACGACCGATTATCATCTTTTCTAAATTTACATTTATAGGTGATCCTCCCTTGGCCGATGCTAACTTTTTACCATTAATAAATATAGCACGTTCATCTGTAGTCTTTCTTAATGTATAAAAGGCGAAGTCTTTGTAATAAGTAGCTACACTAGTAGATACGCGTTGGGTAGAGGTATCACAACACCCAGCTTGGTCAAAATACAATGTACTGTCTGTCCAAGTAGGGTGACAAAATATAGCTCTTTTATTACTGTGATTACCCGATACCTTAAATACATTATTATAACTAAGACTATTGGTCTTGGAGATCCAGGCTATAGTATAACTATCATAACCATCTATGTTTAGTTCTTTACTAGTCCTATTAGATAAGGCATATTCGCCGTTAAGAGCGAAGCTCATATTATCTACTTTAGGTGGCGAGCTCCACGTAAAATCATAACCATTACCACTCTGATCGCGCCATTCTTTGCTACCAGCGGTGTAATTACTAGTATCTAAAAATAATTGTAAACCTAATTTAACTGGTATGTTTTGGGGAGCCTTGCTAACATTAGCGGCCATTCTAATATCACGCTGCTTAGCATCGTCAGCGAAAATCCACTTAGTAATACTATCTACTTCATCCGGTTTCATATATGTATTGTAAACCATAAATTTACTAATATCGCCATCCCAATCAATAGCTAGTTTCCATGGAGCAGCCTTTAATTGTAATTTATCGGCACTATTAGGGCGATTAGATGCTAAAAGGGCTCCATTTCTATATATTTTCATAGAACCATTAAATTCTCTAACAAATATCCATACAATAAAGTGGTCGCAAGGTCCAATGTTTTTGCTAACTCTATTTTCATTAGAATTGGCATTTCCACTGCTCCACCCTTGATCAAAATAGACAGTATTATCAGTCCATGGTAAATGTACATTTAAACCATACTGATTTTGACTATTTTCTACTAGGATAGCATGATTGTAAGTAGGCTTGTTTGTTTTACTATAAATCACAATAGTATATCCATTCGTACCATCACCCAATTCAAATGTATCCCCATTGGGACCTAAGGCAGTATTACCGGTAGTAGAAAGTTTGCCATTAAAAAATAATGGTGTGTTTTTCCAGGTAAAGTTACGATTAGCCCCCGATAAATCTTTCCATACATTTCCAAAACTGGGATTGTACGAGTCCTTTCTAGTAGCATCTAGATAACATTTAAGACCAGTATTAATAAGGCCATCCGAAGTGTATGTTATTGTGCGAGTAGGTGGTGGTGTAGGAGGTGTGGGTATAGAAAACTTTATTTTATAGTTACCATTAGCCGGTTGTGAAAATGCCCACAAAAAAGGTGTAAACTGGGCTATGGAACCCTTATAGTACTTGGCTTCCCCATTGGCTGAAACCATTTTAGTATAACCATCCTCTTGTATCATGTATATTTTCATACCTTTTACATCACGAACAGTCTGTACTGCTTGTTCTTTACCAACCCATGGACCATACATATAGGGTATAGCATCTTCGAAACCCTCTTTTTCCTCAATAATATCCATCTTTGACTTTATGTAAATTAAAATTAATATTAATAATATTAAAGCTAAATAAATACATGCTTTTTGTATAGTTACAACCATCTATTATTATCATATCTTTTTTTTCATTTGATATATTTCATAATTGTATTATTTCATAATTGTATTATTTCATAATTGTATTGATTTTAATTCTCGTATTATATTAATATACCATATTAGATGAATAACAATTCTATAAACACTATTTATGAAAGTGTAGTTCGTATAGAGGCAAATACAATCCAATTTCAATGGACCGCACCTTTTGTTAAATCTAGAGCACCTAGTGCCTCTGGTACCGGTTTTATAATAGATAAACTAGGTCATATAGTAACATGTTTTCATGTTGTTGACCAGGCCGTACACCTATTTGTTACTATGCCTAAAACTGGCCAAGAACGTATCCCAGCTAAAATAGTAGCTATCTATCCCGAAATGGACATAGCAATTATTAAAATTAGTATTAAGGGTCCTACTAAATTCTTAGAATTAGGTAATAGTGACAATGTAGATATTGGTAAGGAAGTATTGGCTATTGGATATCCACTAGGGCAGGACAAACTAAAGATAACCAAGGGTATTATTAGTGGTGTTCAAAATAACTACATACAAACCGATGCTCCTATTAATCCTGGTAATAGTGGCGGGCCTCTCTTATACAATGGTACTGTTATAGGAATTAACACGGCTAAAGTAGCTGAAGTAGGAACTGAAGGCGTGGGTTATGCCAATCCTATCAACATTCTAAAGAGTGTTCAACGCCGTATGTTGTCCTCTAAGGCTAAACCTATTACTGATGAAAACTCTTCTATTGTTTCCTATCTTAGAGATGGTATAGTTAAAATAGAATCTTCTTCCTTAGGTGTCTTGGTAGATAAATGTACAAAGGAGATAATGAGCTACATACATTGCGAATGTCCTAGCGGCATACAAATTACCAGTATTTTCACTAATTCGCCGCTCCTATCCGGTGAATATCCGGCTAAAGTTGGCGATATCTTATGTTCTATTGAGGATTATGAGATTGATAATAATGGTGAATGTAGTGTTCCATGGAACCGCGAAAAGGTTTATTTCAATGATGTATTTGACCGTATCTCCGTAACTAAAAAAGAGGTTAAAATAACCTACTATACGGTTTTAGACAATGTTCTCCAAAAGGGTGGTTTAATACTATCCCTAGAGGATTTGTTAAAGACTGTAGTAGGTACAAAACGGGGTAAGAAGTCGCCTGCCTATAAAACGATTGGTAAGATGGTTACTAAGAATGTTCCGATAGTATCCGCTAAAAGCATATTTAAAATCTGGAATTACTATCCGCCTTATGATGAGGTAAAATATGTATCATTTGCCGGATTAGTTATGATGAATTTAGCAATGAACCACATTGTTATGAAGGAGTTTCAATACTTATTTTACAACTACGTAGATAAGTTAGACAAGAATGCTGTATTAATTACAAAGGTGCTTCCTTCGACTGCTCGTATAGACGGTATATTAGGTGAGGGTGATGTACTAAAAGAGGTAAATGGTATACCTATAGAGAAAATAGAGGATGTACAAGAGGCTCTCTTGAAACCTATTCATAAAGTTACTAAGGGTGGTAAGGTAAAGTGCTATGTAACCTATAAAACGACACTTGGCAAATTCTACTGTATTGACCTTAAAAAAGCTATTAAGGAGGATATACAACTGTTTCAATATCTCAACTATGAACCCAGTGAAGCTACTAAATACTTTATAAAATATCAGGATACTGAACCTTGTCTAAAGGCATCTAAAGAGGACAAGAATAGTAATAGTAATGTGTTTAACTTATAAGTAAATGAATGTCTCTATGTGTTTGCTATTTAATCTTGATATTCCTCTAGATTATCTAAATAAACTAAATGGATACTATTACATTCCAGAGAATCGGATTAGTGAATTAAAATTGGGTGGTTTTGTGTACATTGTGGATAGACTTATACCTATTAAAACTATTAGATATTGTGGTATTCTAAGTAGTATCAATAGTGACGATAGGGTTATGAGATTTATAAAGAATGATAGGATAGATTATAGTAAGTTTCATATATTCTATAAGCCCAAAAAGAGCCGCATTCATACTGCTATAACATTATTATCTGCTATTCAGTAAATTAATATCTAAATTAATAATATAAGAAATGGTTCAACAAAGTATTACTGTATGGAGTAGAAGTAATGGCACTAATACTATTATTCAAGCCGATACAATTACGGATGGTGTAAGCAGTACAGTTGACTTATCGGCTGCTGGACGGGATTCTGATTATCCACAAATAGCAATTGATAGTTTAGGTAATGCTATCGCTGTATGGCAAAGAAATAATGGCACTAATTCTATAGTTCAAGCAAGCACTAAAACCCTGAATGGTACTTGGAGTACACCAACCGACTTATCTGCTGCCGGACAGGATGCGTATGATCCAAGAATAGCAATAGGTAGTTTAGGTAATGCTATCGCTGTATGGTCAGGAAGTAATTACACTAATTATATAATTCAAGCAAGCACTAAGACCCTGAATGGTAGTTGGAGTACACCAACCGACTTATCGGCTATTGGAAGAGATGCGGTTTTACCACAAATAGCAATAGATAGTTTAGGTAATGCTATCGCTGTATGGTATAGATCTAATGGCACTAATTCTATAGTTCAAGCAAGCACTAAAACCCTGAATGGTACTTGGAGTACACCAACCGACTTATCGGCTGCCGGACAGGATGCGTATGATCCAAGAATAGCAATAGGTAGTTTAGGTGATGCTATCGCTGTATGGACAGGAAATAATTACACTAATTTTATAATTCAAGCAAGCACTAAGACCCTGAATGGTAGTTGGAGTACACCAACAAACTTATCAGCTGCCGGACAGGATGCGAGTTTTCCACAAATAGCAATATATAATTACACTACTACTACAACTACAATACCTCCTACTACCACAGAACCCATTTGTCTGGTCTCTGGTACCCCCATAGTTACTGACCAAGGTATTGTACCTATTGAACAAATAGATACCACTAAACATACTATTTCCAATAAACGTATCGTGGCTGTTACAAAGACCATTACGCCTGAGAAGCATCTTGTCGTATTTGAAAAAGATTCAATTGCTATTAATTGTCCTTCGCAGCTTACTATAATGACTCCTGGGCACGAGGTACTCTACAAAGGAAAATTAGTACAGTCTAAACACTTTGTAGGCCGTTTAGATGGCGTACATACTATACCGTACAATGGAAAGGACATACTGTACAATGTACTCCTCGAACAACATGGGTTAATGAAGGTTAACAATATGGTACTAGAAACGCTCCATCCAAGTAATAAAGTAGCTAAACAGATATTAGAAAATATTTAATACAAAATACAAATAATTAATTATAGTTAGTAATAATTTTATTAACTATAAGTAATAGTATTAATAGTATGTTTGTTAATTGGTCGCCATTCATAGATACTAAATATCGTATTTATAATTCAGGGCAAGGATTTATACTCTACAAAGATAGAATATATCATATCAGTTTAGGAGGATATAACTCTCCTAATAGTATTCGCTATTACAACAAGAGCAACGGACAATTAGAATTTGTGAAGATTAGCGATAAGCAGTACAATAGCATTCTAAAGATTCAAGATGGTTTTGCTATAGCAATTAATGATGGTAATAAGAACGGTTTTGAGGATTTATTAATAACCTATGCTGGCAAAAATAGCGGCATATTAGCTCTATATTACCTAGATACAGATGATCACATATGGAAGTATAAAACATTAAGAAATCCACGTAATTTTCAAAACTCCTCTATTACTATTACACCCTATGGCTATCTAGTGGGTAATACCGGTGACGCTCCTTTTATGGTGCGTTGGAATAGTAGCAATAGTAGTTATGAAGTTGACACTAGTTTTGTCAAATATCATCCTGGTCTAACATTTAAAACCCGTAGTATTGTAAATTTCAAAGGGTTGGTTAAAGGCATTGATGGATTTGTACTAAACGGTGTTAGTGAGCGGCTAAGAGAAATTGATACTTTTAAACAGTATTTTTTTACAATGGATAGCAGTGGTATATCTATTAAGCCGTGGTTAGATGATAAGAAAATGAATACAATGAGTGTTACATTTGTTAATATAAATCCCAGTAGAGGTATTTATGGTTTCCTTTTTGGTAACTGGGCTCAAGAAAGTTACTTATACATGTTTAAAAACGGCAAATACCTTAAAACCCACGTATTTGAGGTGAGCTATTGTACTAGTGTTATAGCGGCGGATTTTGATAATGATGGAAAAGATGAAATATTCTTTGCTAATGGCTACTTATATAATACGCTATATAAGGTTCACGATGAAAACAAGATAGAGAAGATTGAGGTTGGTCAGGCCTATACGGATGCCTATTATGCCCCTCGTGGTATATTCTATATGTTATCATCTATTGCTATGGATATTGATGGAGATGGATTTTTAGAACTATATACTACAGCTGGCTACATATTTAGTACAGGCAATAATTGGTTCAAAGTGGGTAATATATACAGAAATGGTAATAGATATCTACGCATCCATCCTAAAAATGGCGAATCCTCCTCCCACCAAGGAGCTATTGTTAAAATAAGCTACGAAGGTAAAATATATAAACGTATTATAGACAACGGTGGTAACGCCATGAGCCAATCCGAACCTGTAGCTCATTTCGGCTTAGGTAAATATACGGGCGATATAGATGTTACTATAAAGTGGACAGATGGTACTAAATCACATATGAAAGGTGTCAAGGGGAATCAAGTGGTTAGTATGGTCAAAAACGCTTTTTAGAAAAAAGCGTAAGTCTCGCTCTGCGAGCGACCCTTAGCCTCCTCCTCTTACGAGGAGGCGGGTGACCAAAAAGATAAATATATGAAAAATGTATTGAGATAAATTTATAGATAAATGGATATCTATACATCTATGGTTTCTAGTTGGTGACTAGTTGTTTCTAGTTGTTGACTAGTTGTTTCTAGTTGTTGACTAGTTGTTTCTAGTTGTTTCTAGTTGGTGACTAGTTGTTTCTAGTTGTTTCTAGTTGGTGACTAGTTGTTTAGTGTGAATCTAATAAAATCTATTAGAATAATATAAAATACTATTAGGTCCTTTAGATAAATGAGATAACCATTATAATATATCCTATCTGAAATCCTAAATAATCTAATAAAATATATATTTATTATAATATATTTATTATATTTCACTAAAACAACTAGTAACCAATAGTAACTACTAGTAACTATTAGTAACTACTAGTAACTATTAGTAACTACTAGTAACTATTAGTAACTACTAGTAACCATAGATATACATTTATCTATAAATTCATCTCAATATATTTATCATATATTTATCTTTTTGACTTACACTTTTTTTTAAAAAGTGTTTTAAAAAGTTTATAAATTGATATAAAATAATTAGTGATATATTAGAAGTACTAGAAAATGTCCTATTTGGAAACTGTTAAAAAGCAATCGCCTTATGGTCACTTGCCAAATTTTGCTATTCTTTCTAAAAATAAACTTTATTTACCTAATGTATCTACAAGTACTAAAATTTTAGGTAAATGGAGTCTCGAATGGATTGATTCTGACCGTTTTGTAATTGGATTTGTTGAACAAGATGATAGTCAAAATGTATCCTTTAATATTACATCTTGTTATGAATTTACCAAAAGCAGTGAATTACAACTAATTAATCGACACGATTTCATCGATTACTGGTCCCGTGTTTATAAACATGAACCACTACTAACTCTAGTAAAAATTGTTATTTCCGACTACTACAACTCTAATGGTTCTAATATTGTAATTGTTGAAAAAAAAGTGGTTCCAAAGGAAGAATTATTACACAAATCAGTTTCTCCTGAAACTGTAGTACACAAATCTCCTCCAAAGGAGGAAGTAGTACACAAATCTCTTCCAAAGGAGGAAGTAGTACACAAATCTCCTCCAAAGGAGGAAGTAGTACACAAAAAGCCTCAAAAGCTACTCAAAGAAAAAGTTATTGATAGTTTCGAATTTACTGTATCTAAAACTGAAAAACCGGATGTATACTACGTCTACAAAGGAAACAAACACGTATCCAGCTGTCTTATTTCTAATCTTAAAACTAGTCTCTATATGCAGAATGTATTTGAACACAAAAATATTGGGGATTGTATTGGTATGAATCTAAAACTACACGAAAGTACTAAACGCTATATTCCTATTATCGAATAAAGCTAATGTCTCCTCAAGAGACATGTTTGCCGTAAAGGCTACATTGTTCTAAAGAACATGTTTGCCGTAGAGGCTACATGTCTGCCGTAGAGGCTACATGTCTCCTCAAGAGACATGTTTAACAGCGTTTACAACCCGAAAAAATTCAACATCAGGTAGTTTAGGTTTATATTCCCAGTCTTTTACTTTGTAGTAATGTTCTAGTTGATAGCTAATCGGATACAGGTCAATGATGTCTGAATCTACACTTTCCATCAAGTGTCGATACTTTTTAGGAATCAATTGGCTACTTTGTGGCGGTAATACTACTAGTAGTTGCTCGATACTTGATGGTTTATGGGTATTTTTCGTAACATATTGGATGTTTTTTAGTAGCTGTGTGGCGCCACGCTTGTGGAGATAGTGATAAATATCCCCAAATAGTGGTGCGGCGTGGTACTTGTAACTCCACATCCAGTTTTTAACACCACTTAGATAGTAATCAAGATTCCATTGTAGTCCCTCGAGATAATTAAGTATCATGTCGTTTTTACTATTCCAGTCATTTTGTTCAAACCCGAAATAATGGTCATAAAAGCGCTCTTTCCAACCACTCTCCATTAGTTTCAAATGGTCGTTATGATCGCGTTGCTTTTCCCAAAAAATATCACGGCTGATGTGGGTTTTTAAATCGGAATCACTAACTCGCATACTAACATATTTCTTTACACGGTTCTTCACGTGTAAATATTCATTTTCACTCGCCACTTCACATAGCTTCTCGAAAATATCCCATTGAATTCGCCCACTATGTACCAGGTAGCGCTTCTTCATATTAACGACTTGGCTATACTTTTCTAAGAGTCGCGAGAGGTCATTGACATCCAGTGAAAATACTTGTGGTAAAAAGTCATTCCCTAGGAAGTAAGCGATAACCATAAAGTCCTTTTCTATATTAAGTTGGTTTAATTGAATGGTACTAAGGGCCTGAATTTCCTTATAAAGGTTACTCTTTAGTGCCGAGATGTCTAAGTAGCCAATCGAATCTTCGCCCTCGCGCATAAGGTAGATATTGTCCTTTTCCAAACCGATGCTAAGAAAGATAAGGTCGGCATCTAGGCCATGGATATAGATACTATCCTCTGGGGTATAATCCTTAATTGTTCGTATTTTCTCCATAATTTTGTGTTCGCCCTCACCCGGCTTATCACTATCCGAATAGTAGATTTCACACGTCGGATAGAGGGTAGCTAGTTCCTTGGAAATTTCCTCGAATAGGCTGTTCATATGGCTCATGAATTCCGTAGAGGGAGTGATGGCATTGGTATCCCAAGTAAAGGGTGTGGCCGCACCGTGTTTAGAGTAAACACCCTGCTCAACTTCTTTATCATAAACGGTTTTAAAACGGCGATAGCGTTGTTGTAGCATTTTTGCTACGGGAGCAACACCATCGATACAAATATAGATACCCTTTGAGGGTTTTGCGATAGCCGCTAGTTCTAGCATCTTTTCGTGAACTAGACGGCTGATATGAGAAAGGTCAAATTTACCACATTCTTGGATACTTTTTCTAACACAAGGATGTAGCAATCCGTTAACATCGTAGCAGAGGTAGCTACAATTTTTTTTCGTTTTTGTAAATGTTTCAGGATACTTTTTCACAATCCATTGGAATACGCGTGGAACACCCATTGTCTTTCTGTCTTTTGTTATATTTGTTACTAATCTCTAAATCAATTTACTTATTATAACTAATAGAACTAATAGAACTAATAGAACTAATAGAATAATATGAAGAGCGCCACTATAATATAGATGACATTAATCCACATATTAGAAATGATGTATCTGTTTATGAGATACATAGAATATAGGAGAAATATAGATAACCAGAACTCAATTGTAAAAGGGGTTATTACACGAATTATTTTATTGGTGAGCGAGTGGTTAATATTGATATCGCGAATACTTAATGGCATATCGGTTCTATATTAACTATAGAAAACAAAAATAAACAGGTTGGTTGAAATATACTTAAAACTAAAATATTATATTAAACTAAATCTAACTATGATTATTTTTGTGCTATTAAACCTATTCTGTTTCTTTCTAATACTATCTAAATGTATTTGGGCCGATAAGGCTAGCTGGAATAGAACCGCTCACAATATGATAGAAGTATTCTCTCCTTATCACCCACAATTACATTTAACACAGTTAATAGATGAAGATGAAGATGAAGAGGATGGAGAGGATGATTGTGAAAATTGCGAACAATGTTGTAGAGATAGTGGCGAAGATGATTCTGATGATACCAACCCTCTAACGGATTCTAGTATTTCTACACCATCCGTAGTACCAGAGGTTGAACTAGAAAATCCGGAAAACTATAGTGGTACTGCTAGTGAAAGCGATGAATCTATTGTTATACTAGATACGACAGTAAATTATTTTAAAAAAGCCCAGGATATTGTAAAAGGTCTTAAGGATGAACTCGAAAAGAAGAATGAATAGTTTCAAATATAATAGAAATAGAAATAGAAATAAATCCATGATTTAACTTAAATATATAAATCCTATATATTTAAAGTAAAAACAATGTTCTTCCTTGTAGACAATAGGAGTGTTTCTAGTACACAACTAAAAGGCCTATTAGAAAAGCTGGGTAATCCCTACAATGACACCGATAACCTATTTATTGTTAAAAATGTTGAAATGGGTAATTATACGATTGCCACAAATGGGCCTATATATGATACCTTACCTGACCTGAAAATGGTGTGTAAATCCAAATGTAAGCCCGAAATAGTAGAAAGATTATATACTGAATTGGCAAAATATAGTAACTTTGGGGATGACATTGAAGCTATTAAGGATATTATAAAGAAGAGGGGCTCTAATGAATCATTTTGTATAGCCGCTATAAACTCTAAAGGAGACTACTTAATTATAAATGACAAAAGTGGTATGGAGCAGATTTATAGTGGCTCTATGGGTAGTAATACAGATGCTACCATCTATAGTACCTATCATATAACTACTTATTTTAAAGATTGTACCAATGTTGCTACCGTGAAACCTATTAACTGTGATAATATAACTATGTGCCTGGATGGTACTATAACAACTATTATAGCTAATCAGGAACTTAAGGATGTTAGTATAGCCGGACAGGTAGGAAAGGGTGTGATGGGTGGCGATTTAATGAACGGTGGTAATAATTTTGGTATGGATTCTATATTTGGACCACTTGTAGGTAATACTGTTGATAAATTAAGTAGCATTGAAACCGATATGCGACCTAATAAAAATGGGGTTAGTATATTTGACAAGATAGTTCAATGGTCGACAGTTCAATCATTTTTAGGAGCTGATACAACTAATTCTCCTAAATCAACTAATGTATTCTACGACAAAAACTTTTTTAATCACCATACCTCTAAGGATTATGAAACACTAATACATGTTATCTCGGATGATTGGATTGATAGGGTACTAGAAATGAACAATAGAGGGTTGAATTCGGTTGTACTAAGTATGACAGATAAGGTATTTCCTGCTGTAGATATCCATTTAGGTCTTGGTGGTCAGGAAGAATCTATATTTCGCCGTACTAATATAAATAAAGCCTTAGTGCTTGATAAATTCTATCCATTTCTTAGTGACAATAGAGTTATATATTCTAAGGATGTTACTATATACTATGGCAGTGAAAAGGTAAAATGGGAACTATTAAAAGAGGCACAAAAGGTGTCTATTATTTCCTGCCCGCCTGTGAAATCTCCTTATAATTTGGAATATGACTATACAAGGCTATTTGAAAACTCTAAGATGTGTCCTAGTCATATTGCGACAACAAAGGGTTATTTAGAGAATACGTTACAAGCTGCTATTAAAAATGGTCATGATGGCATAGTATTGCCGGCTTTTGGGTGCGAAGGGCAAAAGAATCCTCCTCGATGTGTAGCAGAAATTCTAAAAGAACTATTAGAAAAATACAGTGGATATTTTAAAGAGATATGTGTTTGTATCCCCGATGCTGATGAGAGACTATTAGGTAATTATAATATTTTTAAAGAAGTATTAGAAAAAGAGATTGTGGTAAATGAAAATACAACAGAAGTACAATTAGATAATATATTGGAGGAAATGAATTGATTGATGGTTAAAATGATTTTAAATTAATTTCCAATAATTAAAAAAGACAAAGATGACATCCTACAGAAATATCAGGATTAAAATACGCCTTACTATAAATGATATAACACATCAAGATTTTGTGCGGTATCTAAGTGTCCCAGATAGTAATACAGTTGGTAATTTAGTTGATGATATAGATAGACTTTTAGAGCAGGATGGTATGATTGGAGATATATATTACGTATTTGATGAGCAACTAGATCACCCATTTACAGAAGATAGTCTATTGGGTGGACCACTATTTCCGCGTAACATACTATTAATCTATACAATTATTGAAACTGGTACTACACTTTTCGTACAAACTCGACTACGTAATCCAGTTCCTAATACTATTACACAACCTAATATAATGCGAATTGTTGGCCGTATTTATATCCAGGATACCGGAGAAAGACTAAATGATATGTTATTAAATGTTCCGGATGGTACAACTATTGGTAATCTATTAAACTATATTAATAATGAATTAGGTAGACAGTACTTGGTAGGCCGTATATACCATATTAATAATGAGGATGGTTATGTAATTAGTAACCAAACATTGCTAGGTGGTCCTAACTATCCCCCAGAGAGACTAATTACAGAATTGGGTATTAATAACGATTCGGTACTATATATGAACTGTAGTATTACGAACCCACTATTTCGTAATTTAATTATTCCTACTCCTCAAACACAACTACCTATCATAAACATTGACGATCAAGCACAACTAATGGACCTAGCTAGCTTTTTGGATGTATATGAAGCACTAATCAATATCAATAATGTTCCTACACAACAAAATGTTATAAATGACACTATTAATAGTATAAATAACCTCAACACACTAGTACAAGCACTATCTAACCCAATTTTTACAAATGTAGAATTACTAAACCCCCAAAATATGAACCGTAGAATGGATGATGTAATTGTGGCTTTAGATAGGGGTGATCTAGACAAGTTACGGGTCTCTATTTATAAAGATTTCGAAGACCATGATAAAAATGATAGAGAAATGTGTAGTGTTTGTTTTGAAAAGTTTATAGATAGTGACATGTGTCGCGAACTAAAATGTAAGCATCTATATCATCAAAATTGTATCGACAAGTGGCTAAACGAGCATATTACTTGTCCGGTTTGTCGCGAAGAATGTGGCAAAGGTGTACCACGGTTATAAAATTATTTGTTAAGAACAATATATTTATCAACATTATTGTATTCCTTAAACAGTATTGGTTCCCCATTTGTAACCATTAAAGTTGTTTCGAATTGTGCTATTTTGGCATCTTTGGCTCTTTCATAAATTGGTGGATAAGAATTATACAACTTTTTACTCACTAATCTTTCTAAATAATTTTGCTCACTGCTCGGTAACCATCTATTATTAAATGCTAATGTTTTGTAACTTTTTAGCACAGGTAACATATTTATTACTGGATTAGCATCGTCAAATGGTTTGGCGAAATAGTTATACATATAGTGTGTTGTGTTACCTATAGAAGTATCCTCATAAGTAATAGGTGCCTTAGTGGTGGTTATAAAGGGTTCTACGGTATAAATCTCTCCACATAGAGCCTTCATATCATATGGAATAATTACATTTGGTACTACTTTACCACCATGAATAGTGTAGGGTTTTATTTGATGTCCGCAAAGGTCTCTTATAATACCATATTGGCCTGGAACCGCCCCTATAATACTTTGTGTAACTTCTATTAGTCTTTTATTATGTCTAAAGGATTTAGCGCCAGCCATACAGGCTTTCATAGAGGCTTCTAATAGAGGTCGATGAGTATCATTAAAGGCAACGGTAAAGGCAGCGTCCAATATATGGCCATCAATATGAATTCCATAATCTATTTTTACTACATCATCTAGTAGAAATACATCAAGACTACTAGTAGTTGTAGAGGAATAATGAGCGGCACAATTGTTTATATTAATACCAACAGGAAATGCTATACCTCTATTAGTACTATAAGTTATACTACTAGTCTCTATAGCTATTTGGTTTTCGATAAATACACACAATTCATATATATTTAATCCTGGTTTAATAACAGAGAGTATCCTATCCTCTATTATGTCATGAATATTTCCTAGTTTTCTATAAATTTCTTCCATCTTATATAATATTATAGTAATATATAGTATTATATTGTTTATTATATTGTTTATTCTTGTACTTCCTCTTTAACTATTTCTACATGACAATCAAAGTTCCATTTGTTTACAAATAAATCTGTTGATAAATTACAAACAATACCACCCGAGTTTGGTCCAATGTCACCTTGATATTTGGAATAGGTTACAACCCAGGCGGAACCAGTAAAGAATATAATAAGTTTGTCATCTATAGAACGCCATATACTTTTTCCGCAACATGTAACCGTATTGTCTTGTATGTACGTGTTTGCCGCCGGATTAGTACTATTAATTACAAGTTTTTGGATAAACTTCTTACGGTTCATAGATCTATTCATAAATGGGTGTCTAAATCTACCACCAAACCTATCCCCAAACATATCATCTAAATGTCTAGAGGCATCTAACCTTTTGCTAGATTTATCTAAAGTTTCGCTATTATCAACTAGTTGTGTTTCTTTATCTACGGGCGGTGTATCTATATCAATTGTTTTTTCCTTTAGCCGGTCTCTTATTTTAGAACATTCAATAACTACTCTAGTATACCCATATGTAGCACTAGTATTGATGACATTATTAAATATAGTATTATCCCTTAAATATTCATCTATTAAATTTCTGCCAGTATATTGAGCTTTATAAAATCTATCCTTGGCTGTATCACCAGACACACCTGCTAGATGAAAAATAGTTTTAGAATTATAGTCCTTCATAGTGTCCGTGGCCCAGGAAAAATCTAGTTCAGAATGAAGTTTAGTAACACCACCCATCTTCCAATAATTCCATAAAACCGCCCACATATCGGCAGTCCATTTTTGTACATGATGGTCAATAGGATATTTTTTTTCATAATCACACATATACTTGTATAGAGCTACGCATGTTTTTTCGCAGTTTTCCCAAAAGGCACCATTAATATTTTTTAATAAATATTGAGCACCGCCAGAGTTTGGTTGATTCACTTTAACTAAATCAGGACTTATATCTGCCTCTTGACACATACCTAGGAGTAAATCGGTTTCTGTTAGTTGGGGGTGTTTTTCTCTATATCTCTTACCACATTCTATGATATAATTATAACCAATGTAACTTACTGTATCCGATAGATAAGATATGTTGTCATTTAGTAGCAGGGTAAAATTAGGCAATCTAACAAATAGGATATCCGAGTCATGGTAAAATACATTCTTTCCTAGATAAGGATATTCGTTAAAAAATTTAGCTAGAATATGAGGTCTAATTGTAGGTATGTATGTTTTATCAACTCGTTCATCTTTATAAAAATGTATATTTTTATACATTTTTTGTAGTTTTAATCCACCTTCAGACGGAATATCGCCAGAATATCCAAATAGTACATGACAATTATCTATAATTCCAAACTTACTAAACTGGTACATATAAACTTCTACTTGCCAGTGAAAATATACTGTATCCGGCTGGGCCGATACGAATATTAGATTCTTATTTTTAACGGTTGTTAGAGGATTTGGACGATTCATCATCATTTGTCTCATATCATTTCTTCTATGTAACATTTTATATATTTTACATAGAATTAATATTATGATTTTTTACACATTTCATTGCTTCATTGTTTTATTTACTATAGCAACCTTTTTATATATTTCATTTTCACAGGGTGTTATATAACTTTTATATGTGTAACACTTATCTTTTAGATCGGGGTATTGAAATACCTTCTTTTCTACGTCACCTGGTAATTCACCTCTAACTATTATACAATTTCTTCCATTAGCAACACTGGCAAATAATGTAGCTAATCCTAGCCCCCATAATACACTTAATAAGATAACCATAGGACGTTTAGAGAATATTTCTAACATAAGTCTACTATTTTATTATACTATTTTATTATTGTCCTAATTTATTATTAGAAAAATTAAAATATTTATTTATAATAGAATAAAAATGGATAGAGTTAAAAACACACTTGATAATGTCTATGTTTCTGGGTTAGTAAAAATATTTATTATCTTATATGCCGCCTTAGCCGCTCCTAAACTCCCCGAATGGATTGCTAGATTATTCCACCACCCCGCCTTCCAAATCGTCTTTTTTGGCCTAATTGCCTACACTGCCACCAAGGACATTAGCATATCTCTATTACTAGCACTGGCCTTCTTTGTTAGTTTCCACTCTTACACTAGATTTGTCTTAAGTAAAGTAGTTGATACCTCGAAGAAGCTTTTACACATGAATGGTAAACATGATGATAACTCGTCTGATTACGTTAAGTATGGACAACTAGATGGCGATGTAGTTGCCGCTGCCTTAGCTAGAGATACACGCTTCTTACAAGCCGAACAAGAAGATTCCAAAGTAGTAGATGCCTACAAAATGAGCTATGCTGGCAAACCTTCGGCCGGTGAATTACCCGGTTTAACTCGCTCGGAAGCTTCGGACTTCTAGATTAGTCTAATTTTTATTTTAAATTTATTATTAACATCTAGGTATGAACATATCATTGTGTCATTTTGGTGATAACTGTGCTCCGGGTATACTAATAGATGATATACTAAAACAAAATAAAAAGTTTTTGTTTATGTTAGGTGGATACGATTTTAATAATATATTAAATTACCTCAATGATAATAACTATGAAAAAATATATAGTAAAGAGTATTTAATAATACAAGCCGATAATATTGTCCATCATACTTTGTATAAATTTTCATTTAACCATGAATATGAAGTTAAATTTAACCGTCTAACCAATTATGATTTTATAAAACAGAGATTTGATTTGAAAATTAAAAATTTCAGAGAAATGTTATCCTCTAATAATGTATGTGTATTTATAACATTTACAGGGGATGTAGATAATTTAAAAATAGGTGAAATGTTACAATGGCTAAAAAGGAATAAACCGAAATTCCACTTAATAATTTATACAAATAATTCTTATACAGCAACTAATAATTTCAATAATGTAACTATTGTTAAATTACAAAATTCATACAACGACTGGTGGCAACTCCCCAAACCACAACAAATCATTTTATACAAGGAAATCTTCGACGAATTTATAAACTGTTTAAATATACACAATATTACAAATAACTTACCTAAAGTATTCGAACACACTTACTATTTTACAAACCTCATTTCACAATTAAATGCTCCTCGTTTACAACCTCGAATTACTCAAAACAAGGTCTAGGCAATATTAATCCAGTTTTCTCCACCAATACAATTATCAGAAATTATATTACCTTGGCATATTTGGACTAAACTAGGAAAGAAACCTTCTTTTTCATAAAATTTGTGATGACCTTCTAAAAAGTAAAATATTATACCCTTTTTTTTACTATAGTCAATCATATGGTTATTGTTCTTATCTAAAAAGTGTTCGACCCTCTTATCTGTTTTTTTCGTCATGGTTTTATCCATTTTTCTAATAAGTAAAGTTCCATTTGGTATAAAGTACAACTTTCTCTTTTCTAACTCCTTTTTAGTCATTTTGTTTGGGTCATCTCCATTTGCGTAACAGTATTCTATAACCTTTTCACCACTTTGAAATTTCTCTCTTAATATATCTAGTGTCAACTCTACATATTTTGGCTTAGTAGAAACCCTTTTACCACTCATATATATTCTTATAACATATTAGATATTCTTTTTTAGATGGAGTTGTTTTGTAACTACATGATATCATAGATTTATAGATATAATTATCTATAAATTTATCTCAATACATTTATCTCAATACATTTATCATCTATTTATCGCATATACCTAAACCTTAATAAATTTATCTAGTTTTGACTTACACTTTTTCAAAAGTGTTGTTTACAAATGCCGAATGTCCGCCTATGAAACTCTGTGATACCATATTTCTCTATACCCTCTAGATGTTTACTGGTACCATATCCCATATTATTGCCTATGTCATAGCGTTCTACTAGTTGTGGATTGGCCTCACATAGTTCCGCGATATATTTATCATGTGCTACTTTAGCCAAGATACTAGCCGAGGCAATACAGAAATACGTATTGTCACCCTTTTCAACACATTTATGAGAAATGATATCCAAATCTTTGTCATAATATGTTTTAAAATAGTTACCATCTACAAATATCGTATCTGGAATCATTTGTAGATTATCTAGACACGTATGAAAGCAATCCTGAACGGCATTTAGGATATTCACCTGGTCAACCGTCTTTTCATCAGCCCATTGTACTACATAATCTAGACAGTACTCCTGGATATTATCACTTAGCATTTCTCGAACCTTGGCGGATAGCTTCTTAGAGTCCTTAATTTTGTGGATCCATTTGAAATCCGGGTCATCAATAACATCCTCCAAGAATTCTGGACTCCAGACAACCGCTGCTGTATAGGTACGGCCCAATAGGCAACCACGAGCACACTCATCTAGCCCCACCTCAACTTTGTCCTTGACATCCCATAGTTTTAGGCCTTGGTTATTTTTCAGATTATCCATAGAATAGCAATGTTTATATATGTAATTTTGTGTTTAATATAATTAACTACATAAGTCAATTTCAACTCCTAAGAAAATAAAACAGGTGTTATTGTTTTTATATCCTTAGGGCAAGTTATCTCAGTGGCCTTGTATTTGTAGCAAGTGCCTACTGTATCGGTATAGATGATTTTATCACTATTGTATGGCGTAGGATATTTAAAAACAATTCTAGGAGTTTTAGAGGTAATATAGTAAAAGAAAAGGCCAACTCCTAAACTAATGAAAAAAATAAGCGGATCTATGGCTTCTATAATATACATATTGTATCTTCCTAATTTAACCATAGAAAACAATAATGTAGAATTTCAAATTGAAATAAAGATTATATACTGATACAATAAAAATGGCCAACATTGACATTTGTCTATCTCGAAAAGCCGCCCGTGGGCCTGGTTCCAACGAGCGTTGCCCTAATAAAAAACGCCCTGATAGTAACTATTGTGGCAAGCATATCTCTAATCATACGGATTATGTACCACTAAAACAGTTGGAACAATTAGAAACACAACAAATACTTAAACCAGAATCTACAGAAAATATTATTCATAAGGATATTAATAATATTAATGAACCTATAATAGTTATAAAAAATAAAAATGTACCTAAAAAACCCAAACAATATACAAATACCACTGATTTCTATACCCTAGATAGTATCGAAGATATTCCAGCGGAATATCTATATAGCTACGAAGAAAGTGGATTATTCTACGCATTTGATATAAGAACATTATATGATTATTTACAATCATGTAATCCCCTAGAGGGCTATAAAAACCCATATACACAATTGGCTATACCCGAAGAAAGTATTGAAGATATTAAAAAGGCCCATAAAAAGCTACAAAAGCGCGGGTTATCTACAAGTGACTATAGGGAGGAACTTCAATTAGAACCAGAAAAAGCACTTGAATGGCGCTGTCTAGGCATTTTTCAAAAGATTAATGAACTTGGCCACTATAGCGAATACAAATGGTTTTGGGACCTTAAACTACCAGGATTAAAACGCATGTATATAGAATTAGAAGACCTATGGAACTATCGTATTTACCTAACTCCAGAACAGAAGCAAAAGATTCTTCCTAAATACAGGCCATTTCGTAATGTTACTATACCACAATTTTCTCTTATTACTAATGTTAATGTTGCTAGGACAGTATTATTAGATGAAATAGAGAGATTTATTACTATGGGCCGCTCTGAAGGCAAGAGTGGTAATGATAATAAATATACCGGTAGTATTTTTGTATTAACGGCACTGGTTGAGGTTAGCCCTATGGCGGCAACTATTATGCCTCACTTAGTACCTATTGTATAATGAAATAGTTATAAATCCTACATTTTACATTCTACATTCTAAACACTCCTAAAAATCTACCAACAAACATTAGGAATAGCGAAAACATTAAAGCCGTAGAAAAGTCGATTTGTTTCCACGCCGGATTCATCTTTGTAATAGAGTTATTGTAGGTATACATGATAAAATACGAAAATCCAAAAAAGATTACTAGTAATACTAGTGAAATTATAATTACCGTTTTAAGATTTACTTGAAGCTTATTCATAACATTTGTGTTGTCCATTCTTTTATTATTAGATAGATTTTAAATTTCTATTTAGTAATATTATTATATTTTTAGAAACTATTAGAAATAAAATAGAAACTACTAGTAACCATAGATATACATTTATCTATAGATTTATCCTAATACATTTATCTAGTTTTGACCGCACTTTTTCAAAAGTGCTTTTGACTACACTTTTTTCTAAAAAGTGTTTTTGACTATTGTAAAAGGGCATATTTATTGTTGTACCACATCATGTCTTCCGGTTTAACCTTACTAGCTACTTCCTTTTCTAATTTATCAACTTTGCTACCAACATTCTTCATATCATCTACAAAACTCTTGTCGATAACATCTTGGGTTTGTCTACCCTCTCTGGGGCACGTGAGGGCCAATACATTAGCTTTAGTGCGTTCCATAGCATTTTGGACCTTTCTAGCCATATTATTCTCTACGCGGTTAATCTTCTCTACCAAGTCCGGGGTTTGCATACTCTTGGTTCTTAGTTCATCCAATAGCTTCTCGGCTTCAGCATACATTTGTTTATAGCGGTCTACTCTATTGTTACACTCTTCGCGAACAGCCGCTATTTTAGCATCCATATCAAGGCGCACACTATTAGCTATTTCTCCTCGATTTTGAATGGTAGCCTTTAAACTATCTAATTGCTCTCTATATCTGTTAGAGATAGAACGGGCTTCATGAAGTCTATCGTGGAAGTATTGGTACTTTTCCATTTCGCGAGCCTTCATCTCCCCTATGGCCTGTTCCTGTCTTTCTACTTGTACCTGTCTTCTAGCTAAAGACCCTTCGCGGTTCTTTACGGCTTCTTCGCGGCTGTTCATACCCTTGCGAATATTGTCATTCTCGGCAGCTAGACGTTGTAATCTATCATTACATCTAGTACGTAATAGAGCCAGTTCCTCCTTAAGGTACTTGTTCTTTTGACTATATTCTAATATACGGCTCTTAATGGCTTCATACTTTTCATCTAATGTACCCATTTTCTTTTCGGCTATATCCGTATCGCACTCTAATTTCTTTCTAATTTCTCTAGCCTTTTCTGGTACCTCGCATTCCGTATCGGCCGTTAATTTGGCAATCTCACCGGCCTTATCTACCATATCATTCTTACATTCCTCTAATTCCTTCTTATCGGCTTCAATGGCCTTTTTGTTTTTCTCTAAATCGGCCTCGCATTGTACCATTTGTTTGATTTCACTAGCAACTGGAGCATCTACAGGTATATCCTTGTGCTTCTTAGCAACATCCGACATCTTCTTTTCACCCTTTTCCACAGCTTGAATATCATTATACACGTCTTTTACATAGGCACCAGCAGTCTTTCCTAATTTGTCTACTAGGTTCATAGCTTTTCTAGTAGCATCCTTAATATCCACAAAGGCCTTCTTGTCATCAACACCGCTCTTCATGTTGATATCCATTAATAGCTTGTTAATCTTGGTGACTATTTCTTGGGCTTCACTAGGATTTTCTACTGCTACTGTGCCATCAAAGTTTTCAATGTTAAACTTGCGCACACACTTAGTTTGCGTGCTCTTTAGTTTGGCTAATTCGCAATTGAGCCGTTTGATTTCACCCCTGGCCAGACTCTTTAAGACATATTTATTTATTTCGGGATGTTTAGTAATATCACTAGAATGGGTGCGGACATGTTCCTTGAGCCTATCAACTAATTTAGAACAGTTTTGCTTATCCGCTTGGCATTTCTTGTACTCTTCTAGGAGCCCCTTTACCTTTTCGGCATCAGGACTCTTTTCGCGAATCTTGCGAACCATCTCAGGAAACTGTTTGTGATGCGTAATGTTAAAGGGATCCTTATTTACTAGTGCGGTGCCAGTACAAGTTTCGCTACTAAATCCCTCTACTAATTTATTAGCCGTGGTAAAGTGCGAGATACACTTTTTGGCAGTAGGGTCATCGCGTTTAGCGGAGCACTTTCTGTATAAAGTGGGGCTAGTACCAGGAATAGGTTCACCATATTGTTGAGCCGTCTTTTTAACAGCTTCATCAATGAGTTCCTTAAATTTGGGGTGTTTGCGAATATCCATATCGGCCATCATTTGGCATTCACTAGGGCATTTCACGTAACCATGTGCGGTTTTTCTACCATATTCCTCGGCAGTTCTACGGCGAACCTCAGCGACAAGCTTGCTATAATCCTGGTGCTTCTTGATATCACCAAACTTTTCAGCGGCGATTTGGTATACATATTGTAACACTTTGGGATAATCCTTGTGTTCTCTAATGTCCTTTTCGTTGAATGGGGTACATTTGTGAATGGCTTCGGCCGTAGCTTTTTTCTTGATATCACTGATGAGTTGCTGGTATTGTTTGTGTTTACGAATATCATAAGGGTTAATTTGCTCTAAGCTACAAGCTAGTACTTTAGAGTCCGATGACGAAGGCGATGATTTAGAAGATTTAGAGCTACCTGATGGTACCCAGGCTTGTGGAAACGATACAGGCATCCAGGAATTACCAGATTCAAAACCTTCTTTAACCGGTTTACTTCTATGGACTAGGTCTTTACTATTAGCACCACTAATGTTGAAATTTGCTTGACACGTACTTAACTGTTTCTTGAGGTCACCTATTTCCGTTTCGGTACTAGTTTTCTTCTTTTCGAGCTTCTTTTGTTTATCCTTTTCACCGAGCGGAACACCACTTGCGTGTAAAAGACTTATTTCGCTATTTATCTTTTCTAATTTACCTTCTTTTGTAGATAATTTAGCATTTATTTCTCTAATCTGTTCTACAAGTTCTTCGAGAAGTTGGTGATCCGTACCTGTTTTTTTGGATTTGCTGATCTTGCTCTTTTTAGATTTTGATTTTGATTTAGGGCTGGTTTTAGATTTAAGTTTTAGTTTAGGCATAATCGGTTGGCATTCATCATCAAGTTTTATCTTGTTACTCATTGTCCTATTATTAGTTTCGATTATTTCTTTATCCTTTTTTATTTTATTTACATCTAATTCGGAGACTTTTACTTTAGCCTCTAAATCAGCCAATTCTTTCTTCTTCCGCTCTTCTAATTGTTCATATTCATAATAGCTTACCTTTCTACACTCTTTATTATATAAATCCTTAAAGGTCTTCCTATCTGCTTCTAAGCCACTTTCCATTTTGCTCTTATAGTCCATACATTTATCTTTAGTGCCTATAGTTCCATTAAAACCTATTCTCATTGACGGCCACATGTGAAAACTAATAGGATATATTCTTAACTTATCGGTCAATATTTTTACAGGATTGGATTTTACTGTATTCATATCGCGATTACCCTCCATCTTGTCGCCATATGATTTCCAAACATTTGTATACGGATCAAAATATTCTACACGATATTCCGTCGTCCATTGTGGTGTATCTCCTCTACCTCTAGTATCTATACTCTTAATATCATATAAATTATCTAAATCGGCCTCTATATAATACTCATTGCGAGTATCATTTAACGCACACCATCCCTGTAGGGAATTTAATCCAGGCTCCTTTATACTACAGGTTGCGTGTGTACCATTACTTCTAAATTCACGTACTTTTACATTATCTTTATTAACAGGTACTTCTATAACCTTAACACTGACCGAGGGCATAAATAATGTATTTCTAGATACATCTTTAGTACTAATTTCAAACCCAATTGTATTGGCCTTTGCTACCGTTAGTAATTCCCAGGTTAGGTTCTTCCAACCATCACTGCTATTGATAACTTTCCAATCACCACTCCAATTATTGGTATAAGGACGGACACTCGTACCACTCGTATTGCTAGTCAATGCCCAAATAGAAAGGGTATAACTTTGGTTTTCTAACATTTCTAGACTTGTTTCTATTTTACCACTAAGACTACTAGTTATTGTAGTACCTCCATAGCTTTGAGGAGGGCATTCTTCGTTTTGTCTAGCTTTACCTAACCCGACAACTCTCCACATTTCTAACCCTCTAACTAGATTATTTGGTACGGTTGTAACTGGTCTAGTTTCTTTACAGGACTTTTCTGGGCTAGTAGCTTTCATTCTATCTAATATTTCACCAGATACCATAGGCTTGTTAATATATTCTAGATTAGCTGTTTTGCCACTATAACCACCCGCTAAATGTAAATATGTATCACCATTAGTGTTGGGTGTACCTGAAAAGTTGTATTCTTCCGATAATTGACCATTTACATAAAACCTCATATTCTTTTTATCAACAACGATAGCTATATGGTACCATGTGTCTAATTCAAAAGTAAATTTGCTAGCCATAATACCATCATTGTCACTATTAGAGGTTCTAGAGCGGATATGTAATTTGCGTTCATTAGGGGTTATCCAAAGACCAGGGTTTCTATAATTAGTATCGCGGCTACCATGGTTGAATATATTTTTCCACCGGCCACTATTGTAATTCATATCATGTACGTTAAACCACAAGAGGTAGGTATACGAAGGACCAGTTATTTTAGGAACACCTTTAAAGTATTTCTCGGTTTTACCACTTAGTTCACCAGAAAGTATAGTTTCCATATTAATATCAACTAGGACTTTTTCAGTATACCATTCAAAAGCCGGTCCATCAGAACGATTTGCTACAACAACTAATGCCTCATCACTAGTATTAGCGCCTTCAACATTCATAGAGAGTTCTCCATTTGTTATATGGCCGTTCATATCAAAGTTCCACATCTGTTTCTTCTTGTCGTCTAGAGGTTCTAGTACAACTTTAGTACCATCACTAGAAACCGTGAGGTACTTGTTTGTCGCCATGTTTCTAAAGCGGCCACCGTCTACCGTCCAAAGCTGTGGATAGTAATCATCGCCCTTTTTAAAATTCACAGTTAGGGATGTTTCTATGTCGCCCTTATAGGGCTGTAGTGCCATGTTACTAAGCTTACTAACGAGCCTAATATGTTCTGATTTGTGTTGTGTTTCAAAAGTTTCACTGATAGTATCTCTAGCCAGGTAAAGTAGAGCTCCTAAAATCAATAAAATGATAACAAATTTATACATAGTTAATTTAAAGTTAGAAAATATTCCACTTAGATGTATAAATTAGTTGTTTAGTTGTAATAGTGGTAGCGACAAACCGCGTCATAAATGCCATCACTGCCCACTAGTTCCCTCTCTTTAGATTCAACTAGCCTCTTAGAGAAGCAGGCTGGTGTACCATCACCACACATTTTACACAAGGCATTGAGTTTAGTAATTCCCTCCGAATGGGGAATTAGCCGTACAATATTCTCAAATGGGTTTAGTTGAAAGTCTCCGTCTAGTCCGCTAACAACTACAATTTTATTATCGCGATTTACAGCAGCTAGTACAAATTCTACCAAATCCGGAAAAAACTGGCCTTCCTCAATAAATACAATTTCGGCCTCTTTATAGACATCTTTAGTGTCAGATCCAGCAAGCTTTGATAGTGGAATAGCGCTCATAATATTACGATTATGTGTAGCAATGTTACCCGATTCACTATAGCGACTGTCACTAGAATGTGTGTAGGCAACAATCTTCTTTTTAAGCACCTGATACATTTGAACCCGGCGCATAAGCTCCGTAGTCTTACCGCTATACATACAACCAATGATAAGTTCGAGTCGACCCATTTTCATATGAATAATATTGATATTATTTTTTTAAATTTAATTCAATTTGATTGATTGATTGATTTAAATTGGAATTGAATTAAACACAATAAACAAATTAAAAACACATATACAAATGAAAATCACAATTGATATATGTGAAGAAGACGATATAAAATGGTTAGAACCCATGAGCCGAGAGAAACGATTAGATACTATTCGTAACTGTATTACTATTGGTCGTTTGGCACTAGAAAACTTTCAGGTAAACATTGACGCTTCTAAAAACTTCGAGCCGATAATTAGTAAATTCCGAGAGGAACTAAATGAAACCGTACAGCGGACTCTAGACAGCGTGGGAGAAACTAGGGATGAACTGTGTAAAATGTCCAGTACTATCTCACAACAGTTAGCGGTCAATAATCATACTATGATGGAGTCGCTAAAGAGCCAAAATAGTATTGCGGAGCGTATTATTGACCCTATTAGTAATCGTATTGACCGTGTGAATATTGAACTAGAGAAGATTTTTGGTGTAAAAGGTAGTAGCAATGTAAAAGGTAAACTAGGTGAAAGTATTGTAGCCCAACATATCCAGTCGGCCTTTCCTGATTATGAAGTTGCCGATATGTCCTACACTCCTCACGAGGCCGATTATCATGTTAGTACCGAGTATGGTAAAGTGTTACTAGAAATTAAAACATACACAGCTAGTGTAAATAAGGAACAAATCGAGAAGCTCTATAATGATATTAATCGTACTGGTATGAACTTGGCTATTTTCCTATCTACAACATCTGGTATTGTAGGTAAAAAACACATTCAGTGGGAGATTTATGGAAAGAATCGGTGTATTATCCTATATGTCCCTAATAGTGGCCTAACACAACAGGGTATCTTGTTCGCCATATTATTTCTAAAAGCACTAGTTAGTGCCGGAATTAATAAAGAGGGTGCTAATACATTCTATAAAAGCGAGGAGGAACTACACAATCTACTAGCTATGTTCGAAGATTTCTATAGTGAACTAGAGGCGGTATTAGAACGTCAGTGTAAATTGCGATATGAGATTGGTACTGTTAAGGGTTCTATCGACCAACTACTAGACAATCTATACAAACATTGCTTCGAACTAGAACTAGACCAGAGAAAGGCACTAGAGCGGATGTATGGTCGTATTCGTGACAAATTGGCTCTAAGGGGTAAGAGTCTAGAGCAATATACCTGGATTAGTGATAGTCTAGAGTTTAGAGGATTTGTAGATAGTCTAGGAGTTAAAGATAGTCTATGTAGTTCACTACTACAACTATATAGCCTATTGGAGGAACTAGGGCGGTTTAAGGTATGCTATGAGAAAGGCGAGAAGGTTAATAAACTAGTTATTGTAGATAGGGGTAGTGGTAACGCGGTATGTAGTTGCCATATTGCCAAGACTAAGATTGACCTAGTATTTGAACTACCTAAAGATTTTAGTGGCTGTATTAGTATCAATCCTCGTTATGAGTCAATTAAAGGCTCTGAAATTACTATTAGTCTAGCTAGTAATAGTGAGTGTAGGGATTTGGTTAAGGCTAGACTAGTTTAGACTAGGCCTAGACTAGTAGTAAATTGACGAGGCTACAGAATATATCTAGTCACAATAACCTCCCGACACCCCCGAGAATCATGAACCCCACCTTCCCCGCGACGCCCTACACGGGCCCGGTCATCGCCACCATCGACGACCCGGTCTCCCGCCAGCACCTCAGCTACGATAGCTGGCTCTTCAACGAGCGCACGCGCAACTGGGCGGCATACATGTCGCACATGCAGCAGAAGCAACAGGAGTTGCGCGTCCGCGTGCTCCAGCAGCAGTACCAGAACAGCATGGCCAAGTTCTACGAGGAGCAGTTGCGTGAGCAGCAACAGCAGCAGCACAAGCAGCGCAAGGCGATCGAGGAACAGCAGCAGCAAGAGCAAGAGCAGCGCCAGAAGCAGCAGCAAGAGCAGGACCAGGCCGACATGGAGAGCTACCTCAAGGAGATTGAAGAGCAGCGCCAGCAGCAGGACCGCGAAGCGGCACAGGAGAAGGCCGCAGAGGAGGAAGCACAAGAGTGGTACCAGTCGGGCGAGGACTTCGCCAAGAGCTGCCGTGCCGAAGCAGTCCGCGAAGCCAAGGACGATCGCCGCGAGCGCCGCCGTCTCGCACGGCAGGACGCGCGCCGCTTCGCCGCCGCCAGCAAGCTCGCAGGCAAGTACCTCGACGACTGCCTGGACAACACCAACAACCCGATCGAGGGCGAAGTCTCGCGCGCCGAGAACTACAACGCGGACAAGCCTTCGCGCAACGTGCGCTACATCGGCGCGGACAAGCGCAAGGGCCAGCTGTTCCAGGCGCGTCGTCAGTTCGGCAGCGGCTGGGGCAAGCAGCTCTAAAGCTGTAGCCTCTGGCAAGCGGCTTGAATAAGCCGTAGCCTCTGGCAAGCAGCTCTAAAGCTGTAGCCTCTGGCAAGTATAGGTCAAGCGTGTATTATCAAAGCAAAATCCTAAAAAGAGACAAACAGGAGTAAAACTTAAAAGGAAATAAAAAGTGGTGTGTTTGTGTTAAGGGGTCTTTACCCCGCTTTGTATGATCTTTGTAACCCATAGTTTCATAACTGACGTCACGTATGAATTTAATCTTTGTTTTAAACAAATTTTTATCTTATTATATGTTATAATAAGTTAAAATGAGTACTTTAGAGGCACAAGTCTTAAAAGCTGTTGCTACTACTTCCGCAACAAATCAAATATCCAATTGTAAATCTGCTGTTTCACCTGGCGGCGATGTCTATGTTACTGGTGCTTTTACTGGTACATTAAATATCGGTGGTGGGATTCCTACTGTCACTACTAATACTACTAATCCTAATGGCAGTGCTTTCTTAGCTAAATATAGTGGTACACTAACACCACTTTCCTTAACGTATATGAGTAATACAGCTGATACCGACTTTTCTTCGGGATTTTCCGTTGCTGTTTCACCAAGTGGTGATGTCTATGTTACTGGTTCTTTTACTGGTACATTAGATATCGGTGGGGGGATTCCTACTGTCACTACTAATACTAATAATGGCAGTGCTTTCTTAGCTAAATATAGTGGTACACTAACACCACTTTCCTTAACGTATATGAGTAATACAGCTGATACCGACGGTTCTGTTGGATTATCCGTTGCTGTTTCACCAAGTGGTGATGTATATGTTACTGGTCTTTTTACTGGTACATTAAATATCGGTGGTGGTATTCCTACTGTCACTACTAATACTACTAATCCTAATGGCAGTGCTTTCTTAGCTAAATATAGTGGAACACTAACACCGCTTTCCCTAACATATATGAGTAATACAGCTGATACCGACGGTTCTATTGGATATTCCGTTGCTGTTTCACCAAGTGGCGATGTCTATGTTACTGGTCTGTTTAATGGTACATTAAATATCGGTAGTGGGATTCCTACTGTCACTACTAATAGTATTAACAGTGCTTTCTTAGCTAAATATAGTGTGTCACTAACACCACTTTCCTTAAAATATATGAGTAATACAACTGATACCACCGGTTCTATTGGATATTCCGTTGCTGTTTCACCTAGTGGCGATGTCTATGTTACTGGTACTTTTACTGGTACATTAAATATCGGTAGTGGGATTCCTACTGTCACTACTACTAGTACTAGTCGTGATGGTAGTGCTTTCTTAGCTAAATATAGTGGAGCACTAACACCACTTTCCTTAACATATATGAGTAATACAGCTGATACCGACGGTTCTATTGGATATTCCGTTGCTGTTTCACCAAGTGGCGATGTCTATGTTACTGGTCTGTTTAATGGTACATTAAATATCGGTGGTGGGATTCCTACTGTCACTACTAATACTACTAATGTTAGTGCTTTCTTAGCTAAATATAGTGGAACACTAACACCGCTTTCCCTAACATATATGAGTAATACAGCTGATACCGACGGTTCTTTTGGATTATCCGTTGCTGTTTCACCAAGTGGCGATGTCTATGTTACTGGTAGTTTTAATGGTACATTAAATATTGGCAGTGGTGTTCCTACTGTCACTAGTACAATTACCGCGGGCAGCAATGGTTTCTTAGCCAAGTACACCACTAATCATAGTGAACCCATATGTCTTGTATCCGGTACTCCTATCCTCACCGATCAGGGTATCGTAGCTATTGAGAAGATTGATACGGCTGTCCATACTATTAGTGGCAAACGTATCGTTGCGGTTACAAGGGCCATCACGCCCGAAAAGAACCTTATTTGCTTCGAGCCCCACTCCGTTGCCATTAATTGCCCCACAAAGCGGACTGTTATGACTCCCGGCCATGAAGTACTCTATAAGGGCAAATTAGTACAGGCTAAGCACTTTGTTGGCAAACTAAATGGTGTACATACGGTACCGTATGATGGCAAAGTAGTCTACAATGTACTACTCCAACAACATGGAGTAATGAGTGTAAATAATATGGTTGTAGAAACGCTCCATCCCCAGAATAAGGTAGCTAAGGAGATTTTAAACACCTTTTGAATATTGTATGTTATCCTTTACTTTTCATTACATTTGCGCGAAACTACTAGAAATAGTACGTTCTGTCTTTTTATACTTTGACATTGCCAGTTCAATAAGTTCCATAATAGATTCAATGGCCTCTTTATCCATACTATCAATTAGGAGTTGTACTGTAAATACCGGCGCGGGATCCTCTTTACCGACACTAAGAACTGCCTCGATATTGGTCCCAGACTTTTTGAATACACTAATTTCACTAGTTACTTCATTGTAAATGTCTTCGCAATTTTCACTAAATTCCTCGACGTTTTCTAATTCTACTTCATTGGATTGTTGGCAGAAAATGTCAAAATAAGTTCCGCGATACTTTTTAACGACTTCATTGCTCTTTTCGTATAGGGATACCGTCTGTTTAACGGGTACATCTAGCCCCAGAACCGTGGAACTACCCTTTTGAATACTAGAATCTAGATACTTGTTCTTATAGTAGAACCGCTTACTAAGACTCTGCTTACTAATAAACCAACCGTTTTTACTCAGGTAAGTTTTAAAAATATCGAAAAAGATCTTGTTACTAATGCTGAAGCATTGGCGTGAAATAGATTTACCAATAGTAATAGTTAGCCGATTACTATTAGAAAGGTTACGAAAGCTTTGAATTACTTGTGTGATATCCATGGTTTATTGTACTTTGTAATTCTAGAGGTAATTATTAAATCAATTTCTAATTGATTGCGAATATTTCAGGATAGCATTATAAAAGTTGGCTTTGGGAGTAAAGGCTACAGGGCGTTTCATTTGTATAAATTTAATACAAAGATCAACTAGTTCTTTACTATCAAGGCTTCGGCCCTCAGAAGAATCAATAAAGGAGTGTTTAACCAAGTAGCAGGCCACTACAGCCGCTGAACGTTGTCTACCGGCATAACAATTAACTAATACTTTTTTATCTTTAGATAGGTAGTAATGAATATCATCTACAAGTTGTGGTATGTGGCTTAAGAGTAGTTCGGCGTCATCTGGATGGTCGCGAACAGAAATATTTGTTACTTTTATGTCTTGTTGTTTAAGTATATGTTGTTCTTCGGGGAAAACCATATTTGATAGGTTAATAACATATTTAATCTTCTCTTCGACAAGAAAATCTATATCATTGGATGCGATAACATCACCTAAATAGAGGTTTTTAATAATAAGATTGGCCTTATCTAGATTCCATACATAGTCATATAAATAATAATAGTAATAAAAAGTATTATTAATTAAAGGATCCATATTTTAATTACTAATAATAATTGATATATTTTTAAATATAAATTCTCTATTCTCGAGAGTGAATAGATGTAATTTGGTTATTAGTAGTATTGCCAATAACTACTATAGAAAGTATTATAAGGATGATGAAAAACCAAGTTGAGTTATTAAACATAACTATACTATATAATGTGATTTTTATTCACAGAATATTATCAATATATAAAATAGTATATAAATGTCATATGTACCAAAGAGACTAATAGATATGAATGTATTACAAAATATGACACGAAATAACCAAACATCCAGATTGTTAGACTATGAACTTCAGAACATACCTATAAAAGTAAATAGGGTAGAAAATGAAATAGAGCGGATAAAAACCGGTGGTGTTAAGAAGATTGGTCCTAGTATATTAAATGGTGTAGTATTTGTCGGGACCTGCCTATTAATTTATTGGGTTTTACACTACAAATATTACAAGAAAAAAGAATCTATGTATAAATAAAATGGTCGCAGCACACTTTTTGTTGATCTTTGCTTCTCTTATATTTGGTATTATTTGTGCTACCGTTCCTTATCACCGTAGTATTTCTAACCGTGACCGCATGTATTTTAGGGCAGAACCACCTTGATGTAGTCACTATTTACTACTACCAGTGTACATTTTAAAGTACATCTTTTCCACCTCTTCGTAACTATAAAGGCGTTTCACAGGTACATCTTTACCTACCATTTTTTTGTTATAGTCTAGGTTAACAACATTGTGTAAATCAACCAACCATTCAAATAGGTCTCTGCGAGTATCTAGACGCGGTGGGTTGTTTTTGAAGTGTTTTTTGTAATTGTCTTTACATAGACATGGTAGTACGTATTGTAGAGATTCTAGGAAGGTATACATGTGTTTTTTCTCTTTTGGTGTAGCTTTAAGGCGATTTTCTGCATATGTAAAAGACATACTATGTAAAAATATCCACAGGTGTGGCCCCCAAATATTCGGATCCATTTACTATTTTATTAATAGATTTAATTATACATGATTAGGAATTTATCTACTTAAATATAATTAAATCTATTCATAGAATAAACAAAAATGTTATTTGTTGGAGCCGCTCAAGTCGTTAGTTCTATAGGTACTACAGCAACACTAGTTACATCGGATGTTTTAATTAGAACTATTAGTGCTACTACATCTAGTATATATACTATTGGTAAAATGTTGCTAAGTGATAGTAAATATGTGGATTTAAGTTCTTTAGAAAAATTAGAAAAACAACTAGATCTTCTAGAAACAATAAAGATATATAACCTTTGGATTAAAGAGATATTGGATAAAAATAAAGAAATAATAGATAATTCAGAAACTATGAAGGAATCCATACATTCTATCGTGGAAGTACTAAACGAACTAAATGAACTATTGAAAACTATAGAAACAAAGGTATCATGTCATAAATTAAAATGGTTTAGTTATTTTAGAAGCCTCAACTTCTGTACTGAACTAGAAGAACTAAAGGTAAAAAAGAATATTCTAGATAATAGATTTGACATATTACAAAAAATATATACTAGATTTAACTAAATACATTTATCTAAAATACATTTAACTAAATAAATTTATCTAAAATACATTTATCTAGTTTTGACCGCACTTTTTCAAAAGTGCTTTTGACCGCACTTTTCGACGGAGCAAAGCTCCTAGCCACATCCGCCTAAGGGGCGGATGATTGGCAAAAGTGCTTTTGACTAAGTAACCATTCCGGTAAATTGATTTAAGAATGTATTATTAATATAAAATACAGCTCTTGAATATAGAATGAGCCACAATTCTACCGTTGAACAACTCCTTGATTATACCAAAACTGGTACTGGACAGAGCCGCTTTATCAACATTGGTAACACCTGTTACCTAAATAGTGCCCTACAAGTACTTATGCATATCGAAGAGCTACACAAGATTTTCACTATTACCGAGCAGTTAAAAGGTACCAACCCGGATTATTTTAACAATAAAGACACACGTTTCTATGATTGTATCAAAGCCATCTACAAGGGTTATTGGGAGGAAGACTGCCTTATACGGCCTATTGGTATTGTGCGATACCTTGATAACCACTCCTACTTTCCTATGGGTGAACAAAGTGATTCTACAGAAGTACTAACATGTCTTATCCAAAAAATTCATGAAATTATTTGTGTACCTAGTGAGTCAATTGTTACTAACCCTAGTTCAAAACTAGAGCCACTGTCGGTTGTAGAGTGGAACCTACACCTAGAGTCAAAAACCTCACAGCTAGTAGATATGTTTTGGGGGCAGTACTATAGCCAAACTAAATGTGAAGGGTGTGGTACTAAGACGAAAAAGTTTGAAACCTTTCATTACCTTACTCTACAGGCCGTGATTGATGGCGAGGAAGAACCCACTAGCCCCACTACACTAGATAAGCTGTTTGAAAACTTTCGGTCAAAGAAGGCATTTGATGCCGATAATAAGTACCAATGTGATACATGTAATCGTAAGGTAGACAACGCCACAAACGAAACATCTCTATGGAAGCTACCTAAGTATCTCATTATCCAGTTTAAGCGGTACTATGACGGCAACGAAGGTGGCCGAAAGCAGTTAAAAAAGGCAAACCGTGTGATTAGTTATCCTCTAGAATTCGACCCACATTGTTTACTTAGTAGTAATAACAAAACCCTGTATAGTCAAAAGCTCAACTACAAACTCCATAGTGGTGTATTTCACTATGGGAGCCTGATGGGAGGTCACTACAACTGCTTTACCTGGAATACCGATACAAATAGTTGGTATGGTTTTGACGATGATAGCAAACAGGACTTGGTTGCTCCTCCCCTAGAGAACAACTCAATCTACCAACTGGTATATAAATTAGAATAAAATATGTAAGTATGTGGTAAAATGAATCAAAGTATAGAATAATTAGTATTCTATAATTGGATTTAGTTGTATTTTAGTACTTTGTAAGCGATAAGCGAAAAGTTTTATGATTAGAAGGCTTATATTAAGCGATAAGTTTTATGCTTAGAAGGCTTATATTAAGCGAAAAGTTTTATGCTTAGAGCTTATCGAAGATATCGATAGTACCAAGGTACATGCGACGGCAGCACATTTTGCGAATACCAAGAAGATTCATAGCTACATACTCAGGTGTGATATCCTTATCTTCTAGTTCGGCTTTTTGGCCTAGGGGGCGAATGGTAGTTTCCGAGAGGCGAGTACGGGTTTGGTCACGATTTTCAGAATTGGTCATATTGAGGTAATCGTGCCACTTATTGTTGGAGATAGGCTTGCCGCAGGTAAAACAACGAACAGGGACAATCATGTTTATACTATTAACAAATTAGAAAAACTTTTATCAATTTTATTTTTAATAACTATTCTTATAGATTCTTATAAAGTTGATTAGCGGCGGCTGCCTTACCCTTAGCACCACCCTTTTTGCGAGCGGCAGGCTTCTTAGTAGGAGCCTTTTCAGATTGTTCGGAATTAATAGAACCTAATGTTATTTCGCCGGCTTCTAGTCTGTTTAGTATATTATCCTTTCTACTCTCATCGCCATCAAATATATTGTTCATGATGTTATTTAGTTTTTCTACACTTTCTAAATATTCCTTTGTATCTAAATCATCCTTTTCTATATCAAAGGATTCTAACGTTTGTTGGTCATTTGCTGCTTTAGCTACTTTAGACACTTTACCGCCCTTTTTAGGAGTTTTAGCAGTTTTAGCCGTTTTAGAAACATTAGAGCGGGTATCTAATGTTGCTACATATAATGTCTTACCTAGAATAGGAGTAACTTTTTCTAAGGTCTCCTCGGATACCTTTGTTCTTTCTTCGGCTTCAACCTCTGCTTCGTGCTGTTCTGGATCTCTTAGTTCACTTACCGATAGGTCCAAATCCTCTAAAGTAGGTTCTTCACTAGATTCAACTTTAGATGCCTCTGATAATTCCTTTTTTGCTTTAGCTGCTAGTACCTCTACAACAGATGGCGTTTTAGTAACCTGTTTACGGCGCTTTACTAGTACATCTACATCAGTTTGCGAATCAATTGATTTGTCATCTTGTACCTTTCTAGATACATTACGTACGGAATAGTCATCTAAAAATAGGTATTCATTGGGTATTAATTTAGATTTAGGAATAGGGTCGGGGTTCTTGCGAATTTGGCGAAGTACTAGATGAGTAGCAAAGGCATTTTTCATAACCTTCAAGCCCGAGATTTCAACAATAATATCTAGAATATTGCCTACTTTAATATCCTTTTCTAAGTCTAATTTATTCTTCTTAGTATCGAATATTTTAGTACTGTCGCGTTCAATCTTAACACGAAGTAGGTTGTTTTTAAAGGAGCTTTTGTAGACACTCTCTACATCTTTCATGGATAGAGACTTACCTAACCAATCCTCGCAGTTTTTAAAGCAAGACACCTGGTTGAAATTGTCTAATTCTAGAAAGAATTTAGAGGTTTCCCCAATACGCTCTTTAACTTCTACATCAATATAGCCTTGATCCTCATCGATAAATATGGGCTCGCTACTAAGAACGACTTTATTAATTTGAAAAAATATAGGTTGGTCTTCTATATCATAGTCTATATAATACTTTCTATTTCTCTTTTCTAAACTATCGGATAGATTAATCTTATTAAAGGGGAATTCTCTATTAGTAAACACGGATGTACTAGTAACAACAGTTGACATTGTATATCTATCAACTTAGTAGAACGATTTTTTAGTCTAAAAACGCATTTAATCTTACCCTTAGGGTATTTTTGATGAAAGTAACCCTTCACTTTGTGAACTATGGTTAAAATTAAAGATAGATAAAATGAATACAAAATACAAAAAGAATTGAAAGTATTTTATTTCTTTTTATTAAATAGAAAAGGATGTCGGGTAAATTTTCGAGACTATTCCACAAAAATACTGTTCAAGACCGTATTCATGTCCACCCTAAATTTCTACAATCCAATCTCGATGAAGCTATTACCAGCCAACTTCGTACCAAAGTAGAGGGCATCTGTAACCGTGATGGCTACGTAAAACAAAACTCTGTAACACTTTTAAAGCGTAGTATTGGTATGGCTAGTAGTAATGACACGAATGGATTTGTAACATTTGATGTATTATATAGTGTTGATGTGTGTAATCCGACAACAAATGAAACATATCCTTGTATTATCAAAAAAACAAACAAGTTTGGTTTTCTACTAGAACCACTAGAAAAGCCTAATCCACTAGTCATTGTCATTGCTAAACAACACGTTGAAAATAAGGACTTGTTAAACTCTATTAAGGAAGGAGACAAGGTAGTAGTGAAGATTCTAGGTTCTCGTTTTGATTTAGGTGATGATAAGATCTCTGTTGTAGCTACTATTACAGGCCGTATTACCTCAGATATCAGTAAAAGTATCTAACACTTGGCCGATTCTAAAATTGTTAGTTTGTTTAGAACCTTTATCATAGCTATTAATAAAATAATAATAGAAACACAAAGAAAGGCAAATCCTAGGTAGAAAAATATTAAATACTTGTGTAAATAGTTATAAATGTGTATAAATACTTTGTTTTTAACTTTGTCTATATTTTCAGTTTTGTTAATCTCGGTAACAAATTGTTCTATAAAATCGGAAGTCATCTTACCAATAACCATTTTCGACCGGGCTTTAATGATCTAGAAGAAAATAAAAATTAATCTTTCTTCAAAAACTTAGCAGGATAAGCATGTGACTTTACATAATGCCAAATGAATTATTTTTAAAAATTATTTAGTCGATTTATTAAATAATTTTTACTTACCGTGGAGTGCCATAGTGTCCACAAGTTAAGCTTCGCTAACTTTGGCACTATACGGTATTGCCAATACAAATAACCTAATTCCACTGTCTATTCAGTGAGAACTTTGATACACTATAACAATATTTTACAAAATTCTCATAATCTATTTCTATTTTATAATTGTATTGAGATTTATAATTAATCCATTCATTTAAAAGCTCAGCGTGTATATCTCTAAGTTGTGAATGGTTTTTTCTTTCAAACTCTCTAAGTCGGATTTCATACAAGTTAAGTGGCATTAAGAATACCTATTTGATTAATTATTTATTATAATACTATACTTATTTATAGTACATTTTCCGCATCATTTTCCTCTAAATCCTCTGCTTCTTCTGCTTCTTCTGCTTCTATTGTTACTGCGCTATCTTTAGTGTTTTCTATAGTTTCAATTGCTAATGTAAGAATATCCAATGGGTTATATATATTTTCATCATGTATTGTGTTAACAACATTGTCTATATTGTCTATATTATCTATGGTTGGTTCTAGTAAAATATCTAATTCTTTATTTTCGTTTTCTTCTTTTGTATCTTCTACAAATAGTGCCGAATGTATTGTATGTATCCGTCCAGGTGATAAATTATTCAATACGTCTTTAAAAAAGTTTAATACGGCATCTTTTTGTTTTTCTGTAACATCTACACGGGTAATTGGTTTAGTCGTTGTATATACTACCGACTCATCATTCGTAGGTATTATATCTTCTAAATTGTCTTCTTTATCTTCTATAATAGGTTCTAAATTTATAACAGGAGTAATATCTAAGTTATCACTTGGTTTCTGTAATTCTAGTAAGTACTCAATATCCTCAACACTAAGTGGCATTTGTACAAATTTTCTAGCGAAAAATATTTTATTTTTTCTACACATTTCTATAACATCTTTTACTATTGTATTAAAAGCAACAGGATGTTTAGATTTATTAGACCAGTCTACAAAAGTGATAGGATGATTAATTATTTCATTACTGTTTATTCTAACTATATACAGAAACATATTAATAAAAAAGTGTTCATCTGGTGCCGGGCAATACATGTAATCTTTTAATTGTTGGTTGAGGATATTTGTGTAAATAGGGCTAAGAAGTGTAGATACATGTTTTCTATCTAGGCACATCCACTGGGATTGCTTTGCCCAATTATGCCCTGGCATATTTAAATAACTCTTTATGATACTGTATCTATCCATATTTTTACCTACGGTCCAATTTATTCTACTACGGGTTGTTTCGGATATAAGTGTATTGTAAATATTATTAAAATTAGTAGTGGGTAGACAAAATTCTGATAGTAAGATAAATTTGGTAACTGATGAGTCTGAAATAGCTGTCTGTAATAGATATACAGTAGCCTTGACTAGGGATATAGTCCCCCAAGCAGTTGGAATAGGCTTTAGAATAGTAGAATTTTTACTAGTCCACATAGGGGATGTAAGAGTTGTTGGGTTTTTAGAGTGAATTACAATACGATATTTACTACTATCGACATCTTGAAAATACCTTTCCCATACTTTTACATTATTTACCTCTCCCCTAGTCAAAAACAAAAATGCTATTTTATCTGGCATTATTTATTGTTATATGCTAGATATTATAGAAATCTACTTTACGCAACATATACTACAAAAAAAATATCACATTAATTTAAATGGCTAGACAATACGTTGATATTAAAATTCAAGAACCTGCTCTAAAAGTTATTGATGAAAAACACAACATTAGTTATGACTTTAGAGCGCCTGCTATCGAAAGTATCCACACAACTACCAAACTTAACTATGCTTTTTTCTCAAGAGAAAATATGGATATTGTACAAAATGCTCTCCGTTACGAAGCATGGAGACGTACTAATAAAAAGCACATTATTCATAGACAATCCGACACAGAACTAGGTATTATTATGCGTGCCTTTTATCTACAATATGGCAAAAATTTACCAGATAATATTGTAGAACAAGTCCAAGAACTTAATAATCTAGTTATAGAGTACTTAGTGCCGAAAATTATGGTTCAGATCGACCAATATGTAAGCTACTTAATTGATATTAGTACCCCCTACAGAATCGTAGAATATCCTGTTAATACAGCAATCCATGGTGAAAAATCATTTAATATGGCTAGATTTATCTAACACTTTTAACAAAAGTGTAAGTCAAAACTTAGATAAATATATAGATAAATTTATTAGGGTTATGCGATAAATATATTTAGAAATGTATAAATGATAAATTTATAGATAAATGTATCTATAAATCTATGTGGGGTACTAGTGGCATCTAATATGTTTTATTAGAATATATATTAATTATATTAGTTCTTTTAGAAATCAGAGAGGATACATTTACAATATGATGATCTCTTTTCTCTAAAGACCCTAATATAATTTATATATATCCTAATAGATTATATTAGATATCACTAGAAACAACTAGAACCACTAGTAGCAACTAGAATCACTAGAAACAACTAGAACCACTAGTAGCAACTAGAATCACTAGAAACAACTAGAACCACTAGTAGCAACTAGAACCACTAGTAGCAACTAGAATCACTAGAAACAACTAGAACCACTAGAAACAACTAGAGATTATAGATGTATATTTATCTATACATTTATCCCAATATATTTATCATTTATTTATCTTTTTGACTTACACTTTTTTTAAAAAGTGTTTTTGACTTACACTTTTTTTTAAAAAGTGTTTTTCTTAAAAAGTGTTAGTTACGTTTACTCTTTAGCTTTTGTTTTAGTTTGTTGCGTAGTTCAGCCTTCTTTTGTTCTACTGTAGTTTCATCTTCAGCATCTTCACCCTCACCAGTTTCACCGGAAAAGGCACCCATTCCGGGCATACCAGCGAACATAGGATTATTATTGAATACGGTACCCATCATCTTTTGGGCCTGACTAAACAAATCCTTTTCATCGATTTGACCACTATTAATCTTATGTTGTATCTTATTGCCAACACTCTTTACCATACCCTCCATAAAATCCTTGCCTTCCTTGTTAAACATAAGCTTAAAAATATCTTGAGGATTTTGTATACTCTTAAACGATTCGGGTATCTGGATTTCCTTAGATATTTCCTCGGCTAGCTCCGATAATAGAGGATTGTCGTGAATAAAGCTCTTATCGGCATCATTGAAATTCTCGGCTTTAAAGGCACTCTCAAAATTCTTCATTAAATTTTCCATATTAGTACCATCAAGTGTTTGGAGATTGGT